>ERZ809407.896-NODE-896-length-30029-cov-8.375993_pt1 | contig 30029 bp, 19 predicted proteins | sample MGYA00520792_ERZ809407 | MGnify/ENA primary metagenome ERZ809407 (study PRJEB31576, sample SAMEA3212665) | Homo sapiens | biome: human-gut; feature: human gut; material: fecal | place: Sweden | collected 2012 ...
CGCGCCGCGGGCTGCGCCCAGCGCGCCGTCGGTATTGAACAGTTCGATGCGGGCGCCCGTGAGCGTCGAGAGCGTCTGCCGGAAAAGCGGCGAGAGGAACAAGTTTGCTGCGCCTGCGCGGATGACGTCGGGGCGCACTCCCAGCCCGCGCATGATGTCGATGCCGTAGCGGAAGGAGTAGGCGATGCCCTCCTGCGTCGCACGCAGGATGTGGGCCGTGGTGTGGCGGTTGAGATCGAGTCCGATGATTCCGGCTCTGGGGCAGCGGTTGCAGAGCATCCGTTCGGCTCCGTTGCCGAAGGGTACGACCGACAGCCCTTCGGAACCTGCCGGGACGCTTGCGGCCTGCCGGTTCATCTCCGCATAGTCGAGCGTCTCCTGCGTGACGTTGCGGCGTATCCACGAGTTCATGATGCCCGTGCCGTTGATGCAGAGCAGAATGCCGTAACGGGGATTGCTGGCCGTGTGATTGACGTGGACGAAGGTGTTCACGCGCGACTGCGGGTCGGCTTGGCGTTTGTCCGTGACGCCGTATACCACGCCGCTCGTGCCGCCTGTTGCGGCGACTTCGCCCGCCTCCATGACGTTGAGTGAAAAGGCGTTGTTGGGCTGGTCCCCGGCGCGGTAGGAGATCGGGGTACCTGCGGGGATGCCCAGCAGCCGTTCGGCCGCTTCGTCCGTGCGGGCCTCCGTGCCGATCGAGACGCCGGCTTCGGGGATCATCTCCTGCGGAATGCCGTACCATCCGGCCACGAAGTCGGCCCGCCGCTCCTCTTCGAAGTCCCAGAGTATCTGCTCCGAAAGGCCGCTGACGGAGGTGGACATGCGTCCCGAAAGGCGGTAGGCGATGTAGTCGCCGGGGAGCATGAATTTGTATATCTGCGCGAATACGCCGGGTTCGTTGCGCCTGACCCACGCCAGTTTCGACGCAGTGAAGTTGCCCGGTGAGTTGAGCGTATGCGCGAGACAGAACTCCCGCCCGATGCCTTCCAGCGCTTCGGCTCCGATCTCCACGGCGCGCGAGTCGCACCAGATGATCGAGGGGCGCAGCGGACGGCCCTGCTTGTCGAGACAGACCAGTCCGTGCATCTGGTAGGTGATGCCCACCGACACCACGTCGCTCATCGCGAAGCCCTGCGCCGCAATGGTTCGAATGCCTTCGCAGACGTAATGCCACCACATTTCGGGGTCCTGCTCGGCCCAGCCGCTCTGCGGCGATCCGATGGGCATTTCGGTCGCGGGGTTGGCGGACGAGGCCGCGCACTCGCCCGACGCGATGTCCAGCAGCGATACCTTGACCGACGAGGAGCCTATGTCTATGCCTAAACTTTTCATATGTTATCTGTTGTTATGGATCAATACCTCCAGTTGTTGATGAATCCCAGCTTCAGCTTCGCCTTGAGCGCCTTTTTGTAGGCGTTTTTATTAAAGGTATAATATTGCGCCGGCTTGTGGGCTACGCCCTGTTCCCGTTCTGCGGTCGGGGTCAGAAACCCCGACGCGAGTATCTTCTTGCGGAAGTTGCGGTTGTCGATTTCGATGCCCAGCACTGCGCTGTAGAGGTTCTGGAGCGCGCGGATGGTGAATTTGCGTGGCAGCAGTTCGAAAGCCACGGGCGATTGCAGCATCTCGCGGCAGAGAACCGCCAGCGCCGCCGAAAGTATCTGCTTGTGGTCCATCGCCAGCCGCTGGATCGAATCGACATCGACCCATTGTGCGCCCTTGGCCGTGGTGTAGGCGACGGTACGGGTGTCGAGCTTCACCAGCGCGTAATATCCCACCGTCACCACGCGTTCGGTCCGTATGCCGTGATAGCGGTTGATCCACTCCAGCTCCTCACCGCTCACCCGGTTGGGATCGGAGAATATACCCATCTGTTTGAGGTATACGTCCCGCAGTCCGGTGGCCTCTTCGAGCACACGGTAGGCGGCCTGCGGCAGCGTCTCGTTGTCGAGAATCATGGCGCCCGGCAGTTTGAGCTTGTCGAGACGGGTGTCGGGGGCATAGTAGCGCCGCTCGATCAGCAGCACTTTGAGCGACTTGCCGTTGAAACCGAACACGGCGCAGTCTACCGACAGCGATTGGTTCATCTGGATGGACATGGGGCTGGTTTTAGGTTGCAGACGTAAAATTATCCATTCGGCGGATGAAAAACAAACTTACGGCCGTTTTTACGCTAATTGTTCGGCGCGTATGCGCCCCTCGGCCCGGTGAGCGTCCGATTACGGGCGTCGGACAATAGTCGCTTTTTTACGCTAAGTCATTTCCGGCTGCACGGCGGATCATAAATAACGCGGATAACGCATTAACGCGGGCGTATGCCCGCGTTAATGCGTTATTGCCGAGCAGCGTATCTGCCCGTGTTCGGCCGGTGCCGGGAGTTTGTTTTGGTTGCGCCGCGGTTCTCCGCCGCCTATGCGAAAGTCCCGAACCGGAATACGATCTTCTGGCAGTAGGTTTCGCCGGGTCTGAGCAGCGGCGACGGGAATTCGGGGTGGTTGACGGCGTCGGGGTGGTTTTGACATTCGATCGCCACGCCGTCGTAGTCGTTGTAACGGCCGCCCGACTTGGTTTCGGGGCATCCGCCCGCGAGCCAGTTGCCGGTGTAGATCATCACGCTGGGCTGCGACGAAAGCACCGTCACGCAGCGGCCCGAAGTCTGTTCGCGCAGACAGCCGACCTCGCCCAGAATGTTGGGCTTCCAGCCGTCGATGACGAACGGGTGGTCGTATCCCTTGAAATCGCGGATGTGGTTGAACTCCGAGTCGATGCCGGGGCGGAACGGACGGAATTCGCGGAAGTCCTGCGGCGTGCCCGCTGCGTCGAGCAGCCGGCCTGTGGGAATCTGCTTGTCGTTCATTTCGAGCACCTGCGAGCTGTTCAGGCGCAGCTGGTGGTCGAGGACCGACCCGCTGCCTTCGCCCGCAAGGTTGAAATAGACATGGTTGGTGAGGTTCACCACCGTCGTTTTGTCCGTCCGGGCCAGATAGGTTATTTCGAGCGAGTTTTCGTCATCGAAATCGAACGCGGCCTCGACGTTCAGTTCGCCGGGGTAATTCTGGTCGCCGTCCTCCGAAAGGAGCGACATGACCACGCGGTTGGTCTCCACACGGCTCTCCCAGATGCGGTTGGCGAAGTTCTTCGTGCCGCCGTGCAGGTGGTTGGGGCCGTTGTTCACTTCGAGCGCGTACTCCTTTCCCTCGACGGTCATGCGGCCGAAAGCGATGCGGTTGGCGCAGCGGCCCACGCTCTTGCCCGACGCGGCTCCGTCGAAGAAGTAGCCTTCGGGATGCTTGTAACCCAGCACCACGTCGGCCATGCGGCCCTCGCGGTCGGGCATCGTGACGGAGACGATGGCGGCCCCGAAATTCGAGATTTTCACTTCGGCGCCCTTATCGTTGCGCATCGTGTAGAGGATGATGGCTTCGCCCTCCGGCGTCATGCCCCATACGTGTTGTTCGATCTGTACCATTATTCTGCGGGTTTTAAGGTTGCGAGGATATGGTCGATGCGGCGCAGGGTCTCTTCGCGGCCGATGAACGCCGTGACGTCGTACATGCCGGGACCTTTGCCCGCGCCTACGAGCGCCAGCCGCAGCGTGTTCATCACCTGTCCCATGCCGTATCCCTTCTCTTCGATCCAGCCGTGGACGATTTGTTCGGTGTTCTCTTTCGAGAAGTCGTCGATCGAGGCCAGTACGCCGCGCAGCTCGCGCAGGATTTCGGGGTTTTGGCCTTTCCAGTACTTCCGGGTCTGCTTCTCCTCGTATTCGGCCGGCGCCGTGAAGAAGAACGACGTGAGGTCCCAGAGGTCGGTGATGAACGTGGCGCGCTCCTTCATGATGCCTGCGGCCCGGCCTGCGACCTCGTCCGCGACTTCGATACCGTGGTCGCGCAGGATGGGCTGGAATAGCGCAGCCAGCTCGGCGTCGCTCTTGTGGTGCATGTACTGGGCGTTGAACCATTTGGCTTTGTCGGGCTGGAAGCGTGCGCCCGATTTCGAGACGCGCTCCAGCGAGAAGCTGTCGATCAGCTCTTGCATCGAGAAGATCTCCTGTTCGGTGCCGGGGTTCCAGCCCAGCAGCGCCAGCATGTTGATGAATGCTTCGGGGAAATAGCCGTCCTCGCGGTAGCCGCGGGCCGTTTCGCCCGTCGGGGAGGTCCAGAAGAGCGGGAATACCGGGAATCCCATCTTGTCGCCGTCGCGCTTCGAGAGTTTGCCGCCGCCCGTGGGTTTGAGGAGCAGGGGCAGGTGGGCGAAGCGGGGCTGACGCTCCTGCCAGCCGAAGGCCCGGTAGAGCAGGTAGTGCAGCGGCAGCGAAGGCAGCCACTCCTCGCCGCGGATGACGTGCGAGACCTCCATTAGGTAGTCGTCCACGATGTTGGCGAGGTGGTAGGTGGGCAGTGCGTCGGCCGATTTGTAAAGCACCTTGTCGTCGAGCGTCGAGGTGTTCACCTCCACATGGCCGCGGATCAGGTCGTCCATTTCGACGGTCTGGTTTTCGGGCATCCGGAAGCGGATCACCCACTGGTCGCCGCGTTCGATGCGTGCCTTCACCTCGTCGGCCGGCAGCGCCAGCGACGTGGCCAGCTTTTCGCGCACGGCATAATTGTAGGCGAACGCTTCGCCGCGCTCCTCGGCTTCGCGGCGCAGGGCGTCCAGCTCTTCGGCGGTGTCGAAAGCGTAGTAGGCCCAGCCTGCATCGACGAGCTGGAGGGCGTATTTGAGGTAGATTTCGCGGCGTTCGCTCTGGCGGTAGGGGGCGTGGGGACCTCCCGCGCCGACGCCTTCGTCGATCTCGATGCCGCACCATTTGAGCGATTCGAGGATATACTCTTCGGCGCCCGGCACGAAACGCTGCGAGTCGGTGTCCTCGATGCGGAGGATCATCACACCGCCGTGCTGACGGGCGAAAAGGTAGTTGTAGAGGGCCGTGCGGACGCCGCCGATGTGGAGCGGCCCCGTGGGGCTGGGTGCAAAGCGCACTCTTACGGGTCTGGACATAATGATATGCTGTTTATATATTGTTCCGTGTTTGGTCTCTCTTCGGGTCAGACGTTGAACAGGAAGTGCATGATGTCGCCGTCCTGCACGACGTACTCCTTGCCTTCGACGCCGATCTTGCCCGCGTCGCGGCAGGCTTTTTCCGACCCCAGCGTCACGTAGTCGTCGTATTTGATCACTTCGGCGCGGATGAATCCCTTCTCGAAATCGGTGTGGATGACGCCGGCTGTCTGCGGGGCCTTCATGCCGCGGACGTAGGTCCATGCGCGCGACTCGTCGGCGCCGGTGGTGAAGAACGTTTCGAGGTTGAGCAGTTTGTAGGCCGATTTGATCAGGCGCTCGACGCCCGACTCTTCGAGACCGAGATCTTCGAGGAACATCTGCCGCTCCTCGTAGCTCTCCAGCTCGGCGATGTCGGCTTCGGTGGCGGCGGCGACGATGAGCATTTCGGCTTTTTCGTCGGCGATGGCCGCACGGACCGCCTCGGTGTAGGCGTTGCCCGTGGCGGCGCTCTTCTCATCGACGTTGCAGACGTACAGCACCGGTTTGTCGGTCAGCAGGTTGAGGTCGGCGACCAGTTTGCGGTCCTCCTTCTCCAGTTCGACCGTGCGGGCGCTGCGGCCCTGCTCCAGCACCGATTTGTATTGCAGCAGCAGTTCGACCTGACGTTTGGCGTTCTTGTCGCCGCCCACGGCCGCCTGCTTCTGGGTCTTGCCCAGCCGGTTTTCGATCGTTTCGAGGTCCTTGAGCTGCAGCTCGGTGTCGATGATACCCTTGTCGCGCACGGGGTCGATCGAGCCGTCCACATGGGTGATGTTGCCGTTGTCGAAGCAGCGCAGTACGTGGATGATGGCGTGCGTGTTGCGGATGTTGGCGAGGAACTTGTTGCCCAGTCCTTCGCCTTTCGACGCGCCTTTGACCAGTCCGGCGATATCGACGATTTCGATGGTGGTCGGAATCACCCGCTTGGGTTTGTCGATCTCGGCCAGCCGGACGAGCCGCCGGTCGGGGACGGTGATTACGCCCACGTTGGGTTCGATGGTGCAAAAGGGAAAGTTAGCCGCCTGCGCCTTCGCGTTGGACAGGCAGTTGAAAAGGGTCGATTTGCCGACGTTCGGAAGACCCACGATGCCACACTGTAAAGCCATTGAATTATCTTGTTTGTTTTGAATCGGTTGTCTGTGGCCCGGAGCATTCCTTCCGTACGGACAGCGGTTGCCGCATCTCCGGCATCTTCCGCGCATCCTGTACCGCAGGCGGTGCGGGCGCGGCTGCTGCGTATCAGGCGCATTTCGCGTGTGCGGACGGAGGTTTGCGTGCGTTCAGCATCCGCTGCGCGTCCTGCGCGGACGTCGGCGATGCTGCCCGGCAGCATCCGGCGGGAACTCTCCTGCGGGCCGAAGCGCAAAGATACTAATTTCTTTTCATATATGTATTGGCTCGCTCTCCGATGATGAAAAATATTGCTCCGGTTCGGGGTTTCCGGTGGCGCGGGCGTGTAATTATGGTGAGTCGTGCGGCCGGACGGAGGTTTCGGTTCGGAAGTTTTTGTTTCCGATCCGATGCTTTTCGGAATATTTTTACTTTCTTTGCATAAACCATTAAAACTTCAACCCGATGAAAAAAACTCTTGTTGCCGTGCTGGCGGTCGCATTCGTGTCGTCCGCCGCCGCGCAGCCTATCCCGCCGCAGGCCAAAGAGCGCGCCGCCGAACTGGTCGGACAGATGACTCTCGATGAAAAAATCGATTATATCGGCGGTTACAACGAATTCTATATCAGGGCCGTTCCGCGTCTGGGCATTCCCGAAATCCGGATGGCCGACGGTCCGCAGGGCGTGCGCAACAATACCCGCAGTACGATGTTCCCCTGCGGCGTGGCCGCCGCGGCGACTTGGGACCGGGCGTTGGTGCGCGATATGGGACGCGGTCTGGGGCAGGACGCCCGCGCCCGCGGCGTGCATATCATGCTGGGACCCGGCGTCAATATCTACCGTTCGCCCCTGTGCGGCCGTAACTTCGAGTACTTCGGCGAGGACCCCTATCTGGCGTCGGAGACCGCCGTGCAGTATATCGAGGGCATGCAGTCCGAAGGAGTTATGGCGACGATCAAACACTTTGCGGGCAACAATCAGGAGTGGGACCGTCATCAGGTGAGTTCCGATATCGACGAGCGTACGCTCCATGAAATTTATCTCCCGGCCTTCCGCAAGGCGGTCGAGCAGGCCGGCGTGGGCGCCGTGATGTCGAGTTACAACCTTGTCAACGGCCAGCATGCGACCGAGAACGAGCAGCTTGCGGTCGATATTCTGCGCGGGATGTGGGGCTTCGAAGGAATCTTCATGTCCGACTGGAACGCCACCTATTCGGCCGAGGGCGCCGCCAACCGGGGACTCGATCTGGAGATGCCGAGCGCCCGGTTTATGAACGCCCGCAACCTGCGTCCGCTCATCGAATCGGGCGTGGTGTCGGAACGTACGATCGACCTGAAATGTCAGCATATCCTCCAGACGCTCATCGCGTTCGGATTTTTGGACCGCCAACAGCTCGACCCCGCTATTCCCGAATGCAATCCCTTCTCGGACGCTGCGGCGCTCGACGTGGCGCGCGGGGGTGTGGTGCTGCTCAAGAACGACGGGGCTTTCCTGCCGCTGACCAAACAGCGCGATATCGTGGTGCTGGGACCCAATTCGGGCAATATCCCGACGGGCGGCGGCAGCGGTTTCGTGCATCCCTTCTCGACGGTTTCGGTCGGCGAGGGCATGCAGATGATGGGCAAGAAATACAGGGTGACGGTTTTGGGCAATCTCCCTTCGGCGAGCGATATGGCCGCTCAGGGCATGGTCTACACCTCGGCCGACTGCAAAACGCCGGGACTCAGGGGCGAGTACTTCGCCAACAAGCATTTCGAGGGAACTCCCGCGCTGACGCGCGTCGATACGAAAATCGGCTTCAACTGGAAGGATAAGGCGCCGGCCGAAGGGCTTCCCGCCGACGGCTTCTCGATCCGCTGGACCGGCGTGTTCGTTCCCGAATCCGACTGCACGGCTTCGCTGGTCATGCGCGGCGACGACGGTTACCGGCTCTTCGTGGACGGCGAAGAGGTGCTCGCCGACTGGGGCAACCACAGCGCGACGACCCGCAAGGGGAGTGTCGAAATGAAGGCCGGCCGGAAATACGCGCTGCGGTTGGAATATTTCGACAACGCCTCGTCGGCCGAGGTGTCGTTCGGCTATATGACCGCCGATCCCCGCGCCGAGGATGCCCGGATCATCCGGGCCGACGCCGTGATCTACTGCGCCGGATTCGACAACACCAACGAAAAGGAGAATTCCGATCGGACCTTTGCGCTGCCCGAAGGGCAGTCCGAAGAGATCGCCCGGCTCGCGGCGCTCAACGAGAATCTGATCGTGGTCGTCAACAGCGGCGGCGGTGTCGATTTCTCGACGTTCGACGATAAGGCTAAAGCGATTCTGATGGCGTGGTATCCCGGACAGCAGGGCGGTCAGGCGATCGCCGAGATCGTAACGGGGCGGATCTCGCCCAGCGGCCGCCTGCCGATCTCCGTCGAGCGCCGCGCCGAGGACAATCCGACGCTGGGCAGCTATTACGAGAATGTGGCGCGCACCCACCGCAAGAACACCCTGCAGAAGCGCGTTACTTATAATGAAGGCGTGTTTGTCGGCTACCGCGGTTACGAGCGCAGCGGGGTGAAGCCGCTCTATCCCTTCGGTTACGGACTGAGCTATTCGACGTTCGAGTATTCGGACCTGAAGGTCGAGAAGTGCGACGGCGGGGTGGTCGTGTCGTTCGCCGTGAGGAACACGGGCGGTATGGACGCCGCCGAGGTGGCGCAGGTCTATGTGGGCGACGTCGAAGCCAGCGTGCCGCGTCCTGCCAAGGAGTTGAAAGGTTATGAGAAAATCTTCCTGAAGAAAGGCGAACAAAAGCGCGTCGAAGTGATGCTGACCGACGAAGCCTTCCGCTTCTACGACATCTTCTCGCACGGGTTCGTGACCGAGCCGGGCGACTTCAACATCTTCGTGGGATCGTCGTGCGAGGATATCCGCCTGCGGGGCGGTGTGACGCTCTGACCGCAGGACGGTCGAACAGAACTAAGCGGCGGCCTTTGAGGGGCCGCTGCTTTTTTTTGTGCATGGATTTGCGGGGCGGTTGGCGGGTATGACAGTTGGCCGTATAATTAATGAAACCGGCGGAAAAGACAGGAGGGGAGGTATTGGGAATTCGGGCGCCCGGATATTGGGAACGGCCCGCCGGGCGGATCACCGTCTTTTGGGCGCGAACTGTTCGCGGTATTCCGAGGGGGTGATGCCCTTGAGCTGGCGGAAGGTGCGCGAGACGTTCTTGATGTCGGAGAACCCCAGCTCGGCGGCCGCTTCGGAGACGCTCTGGCCTTCGCAGAGCAGCTGCATCATCTTTTCGATGCGGACCTGTATGATATAGTCGTAGATGGAGGTGCCCATGCTCTTCTTGAAACGGGTTTCGAGCAGGCGGCGCGACAGGGGGACCAGCTTCACGAGTTCGTTGACCGTGATTTTCTGGCTGATGTTCTCATGGATGTAGCGCAGCACTTCGGCGATGTGCGGATCGTTGTTGGCGTAGATGTCGGTCGATTGCCGCGTGACGATGTGGGTCGGCATCACCATGACGTCCTCCCACTCCGCTTCAGGGTTGCGGATCAGCCGGTCGATCAGGCGCGCCACGTCGTAACCGCCCTGCTCGACGCCCTGATTGAGCGACGAAAGGTTGGGGGTGGAGAGCTTGCAGATCGTCTCGTCGTTGTCCACGCCCAGAATGGCGATGTCGTTCGGGATGCGGGAATTTCCCCCCCCCTCGATCTGCAGGCACGCCTCGGTGATATGATATGCTTGGTTGTCGTCGCACGCCATGATCGCCACCGGCTTGGGCAGCGACTGCAGCCACGTGATGAGTTGCGTCGAGTCGTAGTACCACAAATCGTTCTGGGCGCTGCTGCGCAGCGACGAAAAGGTGAATTCGGGATTCGCCGCCTCGATCGTTTCGCGGAAGCCCTGACAGCGTTCGTCCGAGAAGTCGATGCCCCGCGTGCCGTAGAAGGCGAAGTTGCGGAAGCCCTTTTGCAGAAAGTACTCGGCGGCCATCCTGCCCGCCGAATAGTGCGGTCCGGTGATGTTGGGGATGGTGGTGAAGCGTTTCTTGAAGTCCTGCGCGATGGCTATGATCCCGTTTTTGCGGAACAGTTCGACGTTGTCGGTGTTGTAGAACTGGCCGATCACGGCGTCGGCCTTCATGCGCAGCGCCCACTCCACGACGGCTTCGATGCCGAATTTGTCGCGTATCGACAGCGGCAGGCGGCACAGGCTCCATGCCTGCGCCGTGTCGTGCGCATAGCGCGCCATGCCGAGGAGCAGTTCTCGTGCGTACGCTTCGGAAAAGTCGGTCAGGAAAATTACGCGTGCCATCGTTCGGGTAGTGTCCGTTCGACGGTAAAGGTAGCTTTTTTTTCGGAAATCCGGGCGGTTTCTGCGATTTTTCGGCGGCAGATCGGGACGTTTCGGGGGGCGGGAAATGACGGTTCTGCGCGATTTGAGGAAGTAAAAGCGCAAATAGCCACGGCAGGGTGCAATCGCTTCTCTATATTTGTATGACCTAAACTGCGACCGGCTTCGGACAGACGAAGAGAGAAGGGCGCGGAGTTGCAATATCGCTCCGGAATCCGTACCTTTGATTTGCATTTTCCGGACGGTTCGCACTACCGACTACTGTTATGACCAAAAAACTTACCATTCTGCTGCTGGCCCTCGCGGCCCTTGGCTGTTCGCCGCGGTCCGCCGATCCCGTCGATTATGTGAACCCGTTCATCGGCACCGGATTCCACGGTCATACCTATCCGGGCGCCACCACGCCTTTCGGCATGGTGCAGCTGAGTCCCGACACCCGTGCCGGCAACTGGGACGCCTGCGCCGGCTACCATTACAGCGACACGACGATCGACGGCTTTTCGCATACGCACCTGAGCGGTACGGGATGCGCCGACCTTGCGGACATTCTGTTCCATCCGACCACGCGCGAAATCGTGATCCACGACGGCGAGTGTGTCTTGCAGCCCTATTTCTTTTCGCATGACGACGAGCGGGCTTCGTGCGGCTACTACGCCGTGACGCTGCCCGACGTGAATATCGGGGTCGAACTGACCGCCGCGCCCCGTACGGGCGTACACCGCTATACCTTTGCGGGCAAAGGTCCCCGGCGGGTGATCGTCGATCTGCTGCATACGGTCACCGAGGAGAAGATCGACCTGTGCGAACTCCGCCGGACGGCTCCCTACGAGCTGGCCGGCATGCGTCGCACGCAGGGGTGGGTGCCCGATCAGTATGTATTCTTCGCGGCCCGCTTCTCGGAGCCGTTCGCCGACGTGCAGCTGTTGGGGGACAAGCAGGCCGTGCTGACCTTCGCGCCCGACGTGCGGACGCTCACGATCGCCGTGGGACTGTCGTCCGTCAGCGTCGAAAACGCCCGTATGAATTCGCTTGCGGAGGTTCCCGAACTGGATTTCGACGCCGTGCATGCCCGCGCCGTCGGGCAGTGGCGCAAAGCGCTGGGCGACATCGTCGTCGAAGGCGGCTCGCGCGACGAGATGACCAACTTCTATACGGCGCAGTACCATACGAAACTGACGCCCAATCTGATGAACGACGTGAACGGCGAGTACCGCCGCCACGACCAGACCGTCGCGCGGATGCCCGAAGGGAAGTCCTACTACTCGACGTTCTCGCTGTGGGATACTTTCCGGGCGTGGAACCCGCTCCAGACGCTGGTCGATACCGCGCTGGTGAACGACATGATCCGCAGCATGCTCGACATGTACGATTCAACGGGCGAACTTCCGATCTGGCCGCTGGCTTCGGGCGAGACGGGCACGATGATCGGCTACCATGCCGTGTCGGTCATCGCCGACGCCTACCTGAAGGGAATTCGCGGCTATGATGCCGACAAGGCGCTGGAGGCGATGATCCGTTCGTCGAACATCAATAAGAAAGGTTCGGACTATTATACGGCGCAGGGGTATATTCCCTCCAATATCAAGCGCGAATCGGTCTCCTGTACGCTGGAATACGCCTACGACGACTGGGCGATCGCCCGCATGGCGCAGGCTATGGGCCGCGACGACGTGTTCGGGGAATACGCGCGGCGGGCGCTCAACTATGTGAATGTTTTCGACGGCTCGATCTGCTTTTTCCGCGGCCGTCAGTCCGACGGCAACTGGTCCGCGCCGTTCGAAGAGTTCGCTACGGGCCGCGACTATACCGAGGCCACACCGTGGCACTACCGCTTCTTCGTGCCGCACGACGTGAACGGCTTGATCCAGCTTTTCGGCAGCCGCGAGACGTTCATCCGCGAAATGGACCGGCTCTTCACGCTCGAATCGGACGAAATGCAGCTCGACGTGAGCGACGTGACGGGGCTGATGGGGCAGTACGCCCACGGCAACGAGCCGAGCCACCATATGGCTTACCTTTATAATTATGTGGGACAGCCGTGGAAGACGCAGGAGCTGACGCGCCGCCTGCTGCACGAGATGTACGCCCCGACGCCCGAAGGCATCATCGGCAACGAGGACTGCGGCCAGATGTCGGCATGGTACGTCTTCTCCAGTCTGGGCTTCTATCCCGTATGTCCCGGCTCGAACGAATTCGCGCTGACCGCGCCCCAGTTCCCGAAAGCCGTCGTGCGGCTGGCCAACGGCCGTACGCTGACCGTTACGGCCGACAATCCGCGCCGCAGCGTCTATATCGCTTCGGTGACGCTCGACGGGAAGCCGATCGACCGGAACTACATCACCTACGACGAGCTGATGCAGGGCGGCGAGCTGCACTTTGCGCTCCGGCCGCGCCCCGATTACGAACGCGGGACGGACGATGCGGCCGCGCCCCATTCGCTGACCCGCGGCGAGGTGGTTTCGATTCCCTATACCACGCAGAACGTGAGCCTGTTCACCGAGCCGCTCGCCGTCGCTCTGGCGACGACGACCTCCGGAGCGGAAATCCGCTATACGCTCGACGGCTCGGAACCCACCGAAACGTCGGCGCTCTACGCCGCTCCCGTGCCGGTGGACCGTTCGCTGACGCTCAAGGCCAAAGGATTCAAACCCGGCGCTGCGCCTAGTCGTACGCTGACGCTCGAAGCCGAGGAAGCGGTGTTCCGCCGGGGTATGCCCGCAGAGACCGCCACGCGTCCCGGCGTCGCTTACAGCTATTACGAAGGCGTTTTCTCGTGTGTGAACGATATTCGGAAGGGAAAATACGTGTCGTCCGGCACGATGCCTGCGCCCTCGATCGCCCAAGCTCCGCAGGAGGACCACTTCGCCTATGTCTTTACGGGATTGATCCTCATTCCGGAGCGGGGCGTTTGGGAGTTCATGACCAAGAGCGACGACGGCAGCGTGCTGATGATCGGCGACCGTAGGGTGGTGGACAACGACGGGTCCCACGCTTCGGTCATGGCGACCGGACGCGTGGCGCTCGAAGCGGGACTGCACCCTTACACGCTGCTCTATTTCGAGGATTACGAAGGACAGGACCTCGCGTGGGGCTGGAAAGCGCCCGGAGCGGAGGGCTTCGAAGCGATACCCGAAGCGAACCTGCGCATGACGGATTTCAGGGGAATTAGTTTTGATTAAAAATATGGAGCTATGAAACGATTGATCTATCTTCTTGCGGCGGTTGCGTTCACCGCCTGCGGCTCGGCGACTTCGCTCAGCGTGATGACCTTCAACATGCGTTACGACAATCCCGAAGACGGGCAGAACAACTGGCGTTTCCGCCGCGAACGGATCGCCGGGGTGATTAAGGCGCAGGAGGTCGACGTGCTGGGCACGCAGGAGCTGCTTTCCAACCAGTTCAATGATCTGAGCGGTCTGCTGACCGGGTATCAAGGAGTGGGCGTCGGACGGCTGGACGGCGCCGAGTCGGGCGAATACTGCGCCGTGTTCTTCAGGAAGGACCGCTTCACGCTGCTCGATTCGGGAACGTTCTGGCTGAGCGAGACCCCCGAAGTGGTGGGGTCGCTGGGATGGGACGGCGCCTGCGAGCGAATCGCCACATGGGTCGTGCTGCGCGACAGGGACGGCCGGGAACTCTTCTTCATCGACACCCATCTCGACCATGTCGGGCAGGTGGCGCGCGACGAGGGCGTGAGCCTGCTGATGAAGCGCATCGAAACCCTGAGCGGAGGACGTCCTGTGATCCTGACGGGCGACTTCAACTCGGAACCCGGATCGTCGGTGGTGGCCCATGTGCAGAAGGACGGCGTGCTGCGCGACGCGAAGGCGATCGCGGCGCAGCGGTCGGGAACCGATTGGAGCTTCTCCGATTTCGGACAGATTCCCGAAGCCGAGCGGCCCCTGCTGGATTATATCTTCGTGAGCGGCGACATCGAAGCCGTCCGCTATGAAGTGCTGCCCGACACCTTCGACGGCGGCTATGTTTCCGACCACGCTCCGGTGATGGCCGTTGTCAAAATCGCTAAATGACTCCGACGATGAAAAAGATACTGAAAAGCTGGCTGCTGGCTGCGGCATTGTGCTTCTGCGTAACGGCTGCGGCCGAACGCCCCGTGCTGATCCATTCGCACAACGACTATTGCCGCCGCGCTCCCTTCTGGCAGGCTTATGCGCAGGGGGTCTACTCGATCGAAGCCGACGTGTTCCTGCACGACGGCCGGCTGCTGGTGGGGCACGATGTCGAGGACCTTTCGCCCGACATGACTTTCGAGTCGCTCTACGTCGAGCCGATCGTGACGCTTTTTGGGCGCAACGGCGGCCGCGCATGGAAAGATTCGGACGAACGTCTGCAACTGATGGTCGAACTCAAATCGGCGACCGAACCGACGCTGCAGGCCGTTACGGCGCTGCTGGGCCGTTATCCCGAAGTCTTCGATCCGGCCGTGAATCCCGAAGCCGTGCGTATCGCCGTCACGGGACGGGTTCCCGCGCCTGAGGATTTCGGCAAATATCCCGCCTATGTCCGTTTCGACGGTAATTGGGAGACCGATTATACCCCGGACCAGCTGGAGCGCATCGCCCTCGTAAGCGTAAACTTCAGGAACTATTCGCAGTGGAACGGCAAATGTTCGATCATTCCCGCCGAACGTGTGAAGTTGGAAAAGATCATCGACCGCGCCCACGGCTGGGGCAAGCCCGTGCGTTTCTGGGGCGCTCCCGAAGGAACGACGGTCTATTATACGTTCTACGACATGGGGATCGACTACATCAACACCGACCGTCCGGAGGTCTGCGCCGGATTCTTCGACGATTTCGGCAACAAGAATTTCCAGATCGGCCAGCGCCGTACGTCCGTCGGTGGCGTGACCGGTACGAAGCGTCTGGACAAGACCACGCGCGATTTCAGGGGATTTCAGAACGATAAACTGCAGCTCACCGAGGGTATCGACGTTTACACGCCGACCTATCGAAACGACGGCGGCAAGGGAAAAGTCAGAAACGTGATCTACCTGATCGGCGACGGCATGGGCCTTTCGCAGATCGTGGCAGCGTTTTATGCCAACAAGGGCCTTACGACGCTGCAGATGAAGTATATGGGCCTGCAGCAGAACAATGCGCTGGATGCCTTCACGACCGACTCGGCCGCGGGCGGCAGTGCGCTGGCGACGGGTGAACGTCACGACAACCGCCATATTTCGATGAGTTCCGAAGGTGAGCCGTATCCTTCGCTGAGCGACTTTTTCCATGACAAGGGGATGCCGGTGGGCGTGCTGACGCTCGGCAATGTCGCCGACGCTACGCCGACGGCCTTTTACGGACATTCGGTCGAACGCGACAACGCCGACGAGCTGACCCGCTGCCTGATGGACGGCCGCGTGGACCTGCTCTGCGGCAGCGGCATCCGCGAATTCACCCGCCGCAGCGACGGCGTGGACCTGATCTCCGAGCTGGAAAAACAGTATGACTTCGTGCGTTCGGTTGATGAGATCACCGCCCGGAAAGGCAAGGTGATCTGCATCGACGAGACGATGGACGATGCCGCCGAGCAGGCCAACCTCACCTTGCTGGCCGACGCCACGAGGGCCTCGATCGCCAAACTGCAGGAGCGGGGCGGCAAAGGCTTCTTCCTGATGGTCGAGGGCGCCAAGATCGACTATGCCGGCCATTCGCGCTGCCTGCCCGGCTCAATTATCGAAATGCTGAGCTTCGACCTCGCCGTGGCCGAAGCGCTGAAATTCGCCGACCGAAACGGCGAGACGCTCGTCGTGGTCACCGCCGACCACGAGACGGGCGGACTGGTGCTGGTGGACGGCGACGAGCGGACGGGCCGCGTGATGGGCGTCTATGTCTCCGACGACCATACCCCCGCGATGCTTCCCGTATTCGCATACGGTCCCGGAGCCGACAAGTTCTGCGGTACGTATATGAATACGGAGATCGCCCGCAGGATCAAATCGCTGATAAAATAAACCGCATATTATGACGCTACGCAAACAAATCGCGGCGCTTCTGCCGCTGGTCTTCGCAGCGGGAGCGGCCGGAGCGCAGGGCCTTAAATCGGGTCCTTACGAGCTGCCTTACAAGAATACCTATGTAAAGGAGGTCTTCGTGGCCGAAAACGAATTCCGGACCGCCAAGCCCGAAACCATCAAGCCCCGTTCGTTCGCCGAGGCCCGCAAGATCCTGCCCGCACCCGTGTGGGAGGGGCACGACAAAGAGATCGAGATGTACTGGCATGCTTGGCGGATCGCCGTGGGCAACATCCGCCAGCCGCAGGAGGGATCGGAATTCGTCTCGCCGTATCTGGATATCGCCTACAACGGCAATATTTTCATGTGGGACGCCTCGTTCATGATGATGTTCGCCCGCTACGGCTACCGCTTCTTCCCGTTCCAGCGTTCGCTGGACAACTTCTATGCGAAGCAGCACCCCGACGGCTTCATCTGCCGCGAAATCCGGGCCGACGGCTCCGACTGTTTCGAGCGTTACGATCCGACTTCGACCGGCCCGAACCTGCTGCCGTGGGTCGAGCTGACGTACTACCGCCAGTTCGGCGATATCGACCGCCTGCACAAGGTCTTCCCCGCGCTGTGCGCCTACGCCAAATGGTGGCGGCTCAACCGCACGTGGCCTGACGGCACCTACTGGTCGAGCGGCTGGGGAACGGGCATGGACAACATGCCCCGCGTGAAGCCCGAATACAACCCGATCTTTTCGCACGGACATATGGTCTGGCTCGACACCAACCTGCAGCAGATGCTGGTAGACGAATCGCTGCTGAACATCGGTTTTTATATCGAACGCTGGCAGGAGATCGAGGATATGGAGGACGAGATGAAGCGGCTGCGCGCCTATGTGAACGAACATCTCTGGGACGAGCGGACGGCTTTCCTGTACGACCGCTATGGCGACGGAACGCTCTGCACGACCAAGGGAATCGGCGCATTCTGGGCTTTGCAGGCCGATGCGCTGGATCGGGAGCGGCTCGACCGCATGGTGGCGCATCTGAGCGATACGACCGAGTTCGACCGTCCGCACCGCGTGCCGTCGCTCTCGGCCGACCATCCGAAATACAATCCGCTGGGCCGCTACTGGCAGGGCGGCGTATGGCCCGGTACGAATTACATGACCATCGACGGCCTTTACCGTAAGGGCTATCACGACCTTGCGCGGGAGATCGCCGCGAACCATTACGCCGCAGTCTTCGAGGTGTGGAAGAATACCGGCACCTTCTGGGAGTACTACGCCCCGGAGAAGATCGAACCCGGATTCATGGCACGCAAGGACTTCGTGGGCTGGACCGGACTTCCGCCCATCGCCGTCTTCATCGAGTATATCCTCGGCGTGAAGTCGGATTACTCCGAAGGCCGCATCGTGTGGGACATCGAGCATACCGAGGTCCACGGCATCGAACGCTATCCCTACGGGCCGGACGGCGTCGTGGGGCTGAAGGTCAAACGACGCGCTTCGGCCGGCGAGACGCCCTCCGTGAGCGTTGAGACCAACGTGCCCTTCGACCTGACGGTGACGTGGGGCGACGGCCGGAGCCGTACGGTCCGCGTGGAGAAGAGCGGCAGCGTGAAACTGAACTGAGCAACCCAACCTGCTTATGAAAAAGATAACGACACTTATGTGCGCCGTTGCCTTGTGGTGCTCGGCGCAGGCGCAGAGGCCCGCTCTGGAATTCAACGGGGAGGGGAAATTCAAGATCGCGCAGTTCACCGACGTGCACCTCGATCTGGGGAATCCCTACCGGCAGGCGCAGGCGGAGAAGACGATCGCTCAGATGCGTTATATCCTCGATGCGGAGCGGCCCGATCTGGTCGTCTTCACGGGCGACGTGGTGACGGGAAAACCTGCCGCCGAAGGGTGGAAGCGCGTGCTGGCGCCCGTTGCGGAGCGTAACCTGCCGTTCTGCGTGGTGCTGGGCAACCACGACGCCGAACAGGATATTCCGCGCGCCGGAATCGGCCGCATCGTCACTTCGTATGCCGGGACGCTCAACACGCTGAACGCCGACGGCGAACTGGCCGACGTGGTGCTGGAGATCGCCGGGAAGAAATCGCCTGCGGCGTTGCTTTACTGCCTCGATTCGCACGACTATTCGACTGTCGAGGGTATCGACGGTTACGGCTGGTTCACGCAGGATCAGATACGCTGGTACCGCGACCGGAGCGCCGCCTATACCGGGGCCAACGGCGGGAAACCGTTGCCGGCGCTGGCCTTTTTCCATATCGCCCTGCCCGAATACGTCGCGGCGTGGCGCAATCCCGACAATACGCATATCGGCCGCGCCGCCGAGGACGAGTGTCCGGGCGAGCTGAATCCCGGCATGTTCGCGGCAATGGTCGAGAGCGGCGACGTGACGGGGGTGTTCGTGGGGCATGACCACGACATCGACTACGTCGTTGCCGAGAAGGGTATAGCGCTCGGATACGGACGTTTTTCGGGCGACGATACGACCTACAACAACTTGCGCCCCGGCGTGCGTCTGCTGGTGCTGACCGAAGGCGAACGGGGCTTCGAGACGTGGATTCACGAGCGCGACGGACGGATCGTCGATCACGTGGAGTTCCGCGACGGCAGGATCAGCAAAGTCAAGAACAGCAATTAACAGACAAGAGATGAGAATAGGCGTGGATTTGGGCGGCACGAACGTGCGCGCCGGCCTTGTGAAAGACGGACATATCGTGCGGCTGCTTTCCGAACCCTGCAAAGCCGACCGTCCCGAAGGGGAGGTGGTGGATCATATCGCATCGCTTATCGGGGAGCTTATGCGACCTGAGGTTTCGCGGATCGGTATCGGCGTGCCGTCGGTGGTGGACGCTGCGCGGGGAATCGTATATAATGTGGTGGGCATCCCTTCGTGGCGCGAGGTTTACCTCAAAGACCTGCTCGAAAAGCGTTTCAGCGTGCCGGTGCATGTCAACAACGACTGCAACTGTTTTGCGCTGGGCGTCTGCCGCTTCGGCGAGGCGAGCGCGTTCAGCGACGTGGTGTGCGTGGCGCTCGGCACGGGCGTCGGCGCGGGAGTCGTGATCGGCGGGAAACTCTACTGCGGCCGGGACACCGGGGCGGGGGAGATCGGAAGCATCCCGTATCTGGACCGGGATTACGAATACTATTGCAGCAGCCGCTTCTTCGTGGGCCGCGGCACGACGGGCAAGGAGGCTTACGAGCGCGCCGCGGCGGGCGATCCCGAAGCGTTGGCGCTTTGGCGCGAGTTCGGGGGGCATGTCGGCCAGCTGGTGATGCTGGTGCTCTATACGTACGACCCCGAAGCGATCGTCTTCGGCGGCAGCATCGCCCATGCATTCGGCTTTTTCCGTGAAGCGATGTACGAACAGCTGAAACGGTTCCCCTATGCCAAGACCGTCGAGGGACTGCATATCTGCTGTTCGAATATCGACCACGTAGGACTGCTGGGAGCTTCGGCCTGCGAATAAATGACGCGGTGCTTTGGCGAAATCCGTTTTTTTGTTATATTTACCGGGTAAGTTGCACCGAAACCCACGAAAACGATCCGATATGAAGAGACTTTTACCTGTTTTGGCATTGTTCGCCGTATTGTGCGGCTGTTGCAGTTGCGGCAGGGTGATTCCGACCGACGGCGAAGTGGCTGTCGTGCCGCTCCCGGAGCATATCGTGGAGGGGCAGGGCACCTTCCGCCTGACCTCCGACGCCGAGGTGGTCCTGCTGTTCGACGACGAGCGTCTGTCCGGCGTGACTGCCGCGCTGAACAAGGTGCTGATGCCGCTGTTCGGCCGCGGCCCGCGGGTAAGGCATGCCGACAAGGCCGCGGACCATGCGGTGAACGTCACCCGCGACGAGACGATGCCTGCGGAGGCCTACCGCCTTTTCGTAACTCCCTGCCGGATCGACATCGTCGCCGGAGGAGCGCAGGGGGCGTTCTATGCCGTGCAGACGCTGCGCCAGCTGCTTCCGGCGGCAGCGTACGAAGCCGACGACGTGCGGGCCGTCGAACTGCCCGTCGTCACGATCGAGGACAAACCGTGTCTGGGTTACCGGGGCATGATGCTCGATGTCGGCCGTCACTTCTTCACGGTCGATGAGGTGAAGGAGGCGCTCGACATCATGGCCCTGCACAAACTCAACGTCTTCCACTGGCATCTGACCGACGATCAGGGGTGGCGCATCGAAATCAGGAAATATCCGAAACTCACCGAAATAGGTTCCGTACGCAGCCGTACGCTGATCGGCCGCGATCCGGGCGGCACGTACGACGAGAACTGCAAATTCGACGAAACGCCTTACGGCGGTTACTATACGCAGGATGAGATCCGCGACGTGGTGAATTACGCTGCGGAGCGTTTCATCACGGTGATTCCCGAAATCGAATTTCCGGGGCATGCCGTCGGGGCGCTGGCCTCCTATCCGTGGCTGGGCTGTACGGGCGAGCAGTACGAAGTGCGCCAGACGTGGGACATCGACGACCGGGTTTTCTGCATCGGCAAGGAGACGACGTTCGAATTCATCGAGGGGGTGCTCGAAGAGGTGTTGGAGCTGTTTCCTTCGGAGTATATCCATATCGGCGGCGACGAGTGCCCGACGGTGATGTGGAAGAAATGCCCGCATTGCAAAGCGCGCATGAAGGCCGAGCGGCTGAAGCGGCCGCGCCGGTTGCAGAACTATGCCACGGCCCGCGTCGAGAAATTCCTCAACGCCCACGGACGCAGGCTGATCGGTTGGGACGAGATACTGGAGGGCGAAGTGACGCCGACGGCCACGATCATGTCGTGGCGGGGCGCCGAAGGCGGCATCAAGGCTGCGAAGATGGGCAACCACGCCATCATGGCTCCGACGACGCACTGCTATCTGGACTATTACCAGACGCGCGATACGGCTGGGGAACCGCTCGCCATCGGCGGTTATCTGCCTGTGGAGAAGGTCTATTCGCTCGATCCTTACGAGATGCTGACGGCTGACGAACAGCGCTGTATACTGGGCGTGCAGGCCAACCTCTGGACCGAGTACATCGCCACGTGGCCCCATGCCGAATACATGCTGCTGCCGCGCCTGAGCGCGCTGGCCGAAGTGGGGTGGAGTCTCGACCGGAAGGATTACGGCGACTACCTGCGCCGCGTACGCCGGCTGGCGAAGATTTACGACGCCTGCGGATATAATTATGCGAAACATATCTTCGGGAAGTGACATGTTTTCCGCAGACGGAATAGGGGGACGATGCGTATGCCGTCCCCTTTTCCGTTTCCCGGCGGCAACGGGGAGGGGCTGCGATATTATATGGGCGATTCCGCTGGGTAGTTCGTAAATTTTTCCTATCTTTGAGGGCAAAAAGTGTACGGATCATGGATTTGAAATACGTGCGGAGCGAATTGCAGAAGCTCTCTGAAATCATAGACAATTGGGACACCCCGCAGGAGACCGCGGCCCTCGAACGGGATCTGGTGCTCGAAAAACTGCGGAAGTTATACGATGCCGTGCGTTTCGGCGCGGATGCGGACTTTGCGGCTGTCCGCGAAGATGCGGCGGAAGAGGCCGTGGCGGAGCCTGCTCCGGCCGAAATTCCGGTCAGCATCGATCTCGGCGAAATGCTTTCGCTCGACCCGTTCGCGGTTGAGGCGCAGGCCGAACCGGATGCTGCCGCCAAACGGGACGCTGTTGGCGAAGCGGGTGCGGCTTTTGAGTCGGAATCTTTTGCCGAGGCGGGGGCGTCCTTTGAGTCGGAGTCAGTCGCCGAAGCTGGTGCGGTCTCCGAGTCGGAATCCGTTTCCGAGCCGGAACCGGAGACGGTGCCGGAATCGAAGTCTGAGTTCGGGTCCGGACAGGCCGTCGAAACGGGCGTAAATTTCGCAGGGCATTCCGAACCTGCCGAAGAACTGGCTGCCGAACCTGAAGTTGTTGTCGATTCTGCCGAAGCATTTGTTGCGCAGTCCGATTCCGACGGCGGGACGAACCCGATTTCAGAACCGGAAATCTCTGCCGCTGAACCCGTGACCGAATCCGGACCGGTTGCTTCTGAGCCTGAATCCGAGCTTTCCATTGAGGAGACGGCTCCGGCAGAACCCGTTGCCGGAAATGCCGCGGAACCAGCCGCCGAGCAGTCAGTGCCGCTGCCGGAAACTGTCCGAGAACCGGAGGAAGCGTCCGAAAAGCCCGAATTCATTGCTGAACCCGTCGTCGAATCCGCGACCGAATCTTTCGCAGAGTCGCTTTCCGAATCCGTTGCGGAGTCCGTCTCAGAACCCGCTGCCGAGTCGGTTGTCGAGTCCGTTGCGGAGTCCGTCGTCGAGTTTCCAGCCGACCCCGTCTCAGAATCCGCTGCCGAGTCCGTCTTCGGGTCGCATTCCGAGTCGGTTGCAGAGCCTGCCGCCGAATCAGCCGCCGCACCTGCGCCGTCCGTCGATGCGGAACAGACTCCGGCGCAGGAAGCTCCTGCCAAAGCCGAAGCGCATTCCGCGCCGGGAACTCAACCCATAGCTCCGACACTGTTCGAACTGGAAGAGGAGACTGTCCGTCACCGCCATAAACAGCGCGTCATCATGTCGCTATATAATACGGAGCCTGCGGCGCCTGCCCCGAAACCCGCATCCGTTCCGGCCCCTGAGCCTACCGCGAAACCTGTTGCGGGAGGGAAGCCTGCGGCCGAAGCGTCGTTCGCACAACCGGCGGTGGCCGGTTCCGCGTCATCCGGTTCCGCAGCGTCCGACTCTGCATCGGCAGGAACTGCCGCCGCCGGAGTCTCCGTTTCCGCCGACGCAACTGCCGGGTCCGCCCTTTCTGCAACTCCATTTACGACGCCCGTGACGGAACCCGCTGCATCCGCGACAACTTCTGTCGGCTCTGCGACAAGCTCTCTCGGCTCCGCGACAACCTCTGCACCCGGATCGGACGCCTTTGCATCGCGGACTCCGGTTGCCGCTCCGCAGCCGAAAGCGGCCGAAACCACTGCGCCCGACAATGCCGGGGATGACGACGAGCCTGATTTCGAAGAGATCACGCTCGAAGCGAAAAATACCTCCGGCGCCGTATTGGGCGAGGTGATCAACCACAATGTGCAGACACTGGCCGACACGATCGCGCCTCCGCGTGACGTGGCGTCCGAGCTGCGTCGCAGCGAACACGTTACCGACCTGCGCCGCGCCATCGGTATCAACGACAAGTTCCTGATGATCCGCGACCTGTTCGGCGGCGATGCAACGGCCTACGAAGCGGCGATCGGAACGCTCAACGGTTTCGACGATTTCGACGAGTGCATGATTTATATCGCCGAAAATTATGCTTGGAACGCCAATTCCGACGGGGCCAAATTCCTGATGGAACTGCTGGAACGTAAATTCGCATAGCTGCATGGCAAAGCTTTATATCGTTCCCACCCCGATCGGCAATCTCGACGACATTACGCTGCGTGCGGTCAATGTCCTGCGCGACGTGGATTTCATACTCGCCGAGGATACGCGGACGACCTCGTTTCTGCTGAAACATCTCGGCATCGAGAAGAAACTCTATTCCCATCATAAATTCAACGAACACGCCACGGTGAAGATGGTCGCCGAGTCGATCGCGGCCGGACGCAATGCGGCGCTGGTGTCGGATGCGGGTACGCCCGGCATCTCCGATCCCGGTTTTCTGCTGGTGCGGACCTGCGTCGAAGCGGAGATCGAGGTCGAGACCCTGCCCGGAGCCACGGCGCTGATTCCGGCGCTGGTGCAGAGCGGATTTCCGTGCGACCGGTTCTGTTTCGAGGGTTTCCTGCCCCAGAAGAAGGGTCGGGCCAAACAGTTGCAGTCGCTTGCCGCGGAGGAGCGCACGATGATATTCTACGAGTCTCCCTACCGCGTGGTGAAGTGTCTCGAACAGTTTGCCGAGGTGTTCGGGCCGGAACGCAGGGTTTCGGTGTCGCGCGAGCTGACCAAGAAATTCGAACAGACCGTTCGCGGTAGGGTCGCCGAGGTGCTGGAACACTTCCGCACCACGGACCCCAAGGGGGAGTTCGTGATCGTGCTGGCCGGAAAACCCAAACCGAAGCGGGAGACGGCGGCGGACGAAGAGGAATAAATGAAAGATAGTGCATGTTGAAATGGAAAATACGAACGATACGCATAATGTAAAACGCTCTTTCTCGCTCTGGGTGGGGGAGATGCGTGAATTCCTGCGGGGGCACTTCAGCCTCGACGAAGACAAGGCGCAGCGCGACGAGGTCGTGGCGGCCATCAGCAAGGGCGTGGTGTTCCGCGGGGTGAACCTTTGGGTGCTGATTTTTGCGACGATGATCGCGTCGCTCGGCCTGAACGTCAATTCGGCGGCCGTAATTATCGGCGCCATGCTCATTTCGCCGATCATGGGCCCCATTATGGGCATCGGCCTTTCGCTGGGCATCAACGATTTCGAGCTGCTCAAAAAGGCGCTGCGCAACTATGCGCTGATGTTCATCGTGGCGATTATCACCTCGACGGTCTATTTCCTCGTGTCGCCCCTCTCGTCGAACAGCAGCGAGTTGCTGGCCCGCACGGTGCCGACGACCTACGACGTGCTGATCGCCCTGTTCGGCGGTCTGGCCGGTATCGTGGCGCAGACGCGGCAGGACCGCACCTCGACCGTTATCCCCGGTGTGGCGATCGCCACGGCGCTGATACCGCCCCTCTGCACGGCGGGCTTCGGTCTGGCGACGGGGCAGATAAAATTCTTCGTCGGGGCGTTCTACCTCTTTTTCATCAACTCGGTCTTCATCGCGCTGGCGACTTACCTCATGGTCCGTTTCCTGAAGTACGAGAAGAACGCCTTCATCGACAAGGTGCGCGAACGCAACGTCAAGCGGCTGATGATGGTTATTACGCTCGTGACTTTCATTCCGAGCGTCGTCATCGGTTTCCATATGGTCCGCGTCTCGCTGTTCGAAGCCGTGGCCGACAAATACGTCGCGCAGGTCTTCAGGTTTCCGCATACGCGCGTGATCGAGTGCAACAAGCATTATGCGCACGGCAAAGACCCGTCGCAGATCGAACTGCTGCTCGTGGGAGAACCCATCGGCGACGAAATTATCGAGAATGCCCGTGCGCAGATGCGCAACTTCGGACTGGAGAAGGCCGAACTGGTGGTGCGTCAGGCCAACAAGACCGACGAGATAAACGTGGCGTCGCTGCAGCAGAGCTACCTCGAACTGCTGGAGGAGAAGAACCGGCGCATCGGCGAAATGACGGCTCAGCTGAAACGCTACCGGGTTACGAACGTCGAAGTGGACGACATTTCGCGCGAAGTGGGCGTCATGATGGAGAATATCAAGGCCATATCGCTGATGAAGGGCATTACGTTCGATGTCGCGGGCACGCCGCTCGATACGACCCTCGTTTGCGTCGTTACGCCCAAGGCGCCCGCCGATTCGATCGACCGGACGACGCTGGCCAGCTGGCTGAGGATACGCACCAAGGTGGATAACGTGAAACTTTTTGTCGAACCCTAACGCCTTGCCGGATGAAACGAGCTGAGCTGAATTTTGCGCAGAAGGTATGGCTGGAGTCCCTGTGGCTCGGCGCCCGTTTCTTTGCCGTGCTGCCGTACTGGTTCAAATATTACGTCGTCGAGAACCTGCTCTTTTTCATACTCTACTACTGCCTGCGTTACCGCATGAAGGTCGTGAACGAAAACCTGCGCAATTCGTTCCCGGAAAAGAGCGTCGGGGAGCTGGCCGTCATCCGCCGCAATTTCTACCGGACGCTGGCCGAGATATTCGTCGATACGGTCAATATGGCCCATATGGGCGAAGAAAAGGCCCGCACGGTGCTGACGGTGAAGGGATTCGACGAACATTACAAGGCCGTGCACGGCCGCGACTGGATCGCTATGACGGCCCATTTCGGCTGTTGGGAGTATTGTTCCTACTGGGGGCTTTACGAACGCTCGCAGATGTTGGTGGCGGTGTATCATCCCCTGCGCAGCAAGGTCATGGAGCGGCTTTACCAGCGTTTGCGCAACTACGAAAATTCGATGACCGTGGCCATGAAGGATTCGCTGCGCTTCTACCTGCGCAACCGGGAATGCGGCGTGGACGGCAAAAACCTCGTCATGGGGCTTATCGCCGACCAGAATCCGCCGCGCCGTCCCGACAGCCACTGGTTCCGCTTCCTCAATCAGGATACGATTTTTTTCGACGGCGGGGAGAAGCTGGCGCTGCGCTGCAAACTGCCGGTCTATTTCGTCAGGATGGACCGTCTGCGGCGGGGCCGCTACCAGATGTCGTTCGAGCCGATTTACGACGGTGAAGAGCAGGTTGCCGAATACGAAATTACGGAGCGTTACGTTAGGAAGCTGGAAGCGATGATCCGCGAACACCCGGAACTCTGGATGTGGTCGCACCGCCGCTGGAAACACAAACGTACAAATGCCGGTCGCTAAGATAGTCATACTCAACTGGAACGGCGCGGAGCACCTGCGCCGTTTCCTGCCCAGTGTCGTCGCTGCGGCCCCTGCCGGCGTGGAGGTCATGGTCGCCGACAACGGCTCGACGGACGATTCGCTGGGGGTGCTGGCGACGGAATTTCCTTCCGTCGGGGTGTTGCGTCTCGATGCCAATTACGGTTTTGCCGGAGGGTATAACCGGGCTTTGAAGCAGGTCGAGGCGGACTATTATCTGCTGCTCAATTCCGACATAGAGACGCCCGAAGGGTGGCTCGCTCCGATCCTCGACGTGCTGGAACGCGAACCCGACGTAGCCGTCGTCTCTCCGAAACTGATCTCATGGACCGACCGCACGGAATTCGAATATGCAGGCGCTTCGGGCGGATTTATCGACTTTCTCGGCTATCCGTTCTGCCGGGGCCGCATCCTCAGACAGGTCGAGGCCGACGAGGGCCAGTACGACGACGCCCGCGACGTTTTCTGGGTCAGCGGCGCCGCATTCTGCTGCCGGGCCGATGTTTTCCATGCGCTGGGCGGCTTTGACGCCGACTTTTTCGCCCACATGGAGGAGATCGACCTCTGCTGGCGCATGCAGTTGGCCGGTTACCGGGTACGGGTCGTGCCGCAGAGCAGGGTTTACCACCTCGGCGGCGGTACGCTCACGACCGATTCGCCGACCAAAGTCTTCTACAACCACCGCAATAATCTGGCGATGCTCTACAAGTGCTCTTCGTCCGTGCAGCGGGTCACGGTTGCCGTCGTGCGTCCTGCGCTCGACTTGCTGGCGGCCCTGTCCTATCTGGTGCAGGGGCGGAGCGACAATTTCCGGGCGGTGTTCCGCGCCTACCGCGATTTCCTGCGGTGGCACCGCGATCTGTCCCGCAAGCGGAAGACCATCCGGCAGAACCGCAAAGGGTCCGCGGAAGAGAAGATTTACCGAGGCTCGGTGGTGTTGCGTTATCTTTTAGGCAGGAGGACTTTCGGGCGGATGATGTAAGGCAAATTCGCAAAATCGGAAAAGTCCGTTTCCCCGGCGGAGAATACCTTTGTCGCCGAGATGAAGAACAAACCAGCCACGACAGCCGATTATCAGCGGCGGATCAACATCGTCGTCGAATACATCCGGACCCATCTGGACGAAACGCTCGACCTGCGTACGCTGGCCGAGGTGTCGTCGTTTTCGCCCTGCCATTTCCACCGTATCGTTTCGGCCTTTCTGGGCGAGCCGCCGGGGGAGTTCATCGCCCGCACGCGCATCGAGACGGCGGCGCGCCTGCTGCTTTACTCCGATCTTACGGTCGCAGAGATCGCCTACCGCGTGGGGTACGACGCCCCGTCGTCGCTGACCAAGGCTTTCGGACGGTTTTTCGGCATCTCGCCAAAAGAGTACCGAACCGCTAAAAACCTTCCGTCCATGACAACACGCATGCACTCCGACGCCGGAATCCGGTTGTCGAAACCCAAAATGCTGGAAATTCCCGAAAAGACCGTGGCCTATCTCCGCGCTCAGGGGGATTACGGCGAAGTCGATTACGGCGACTGTTTCGCCCGGCTCTGGCAATACGTCAAAGAGCAGAAACTCTTCTCGGCGGGGATCGAGTCCATCGTCGTTTACCACAACGATCCCGACATTTCGAAATCCGGCGACCTGCGGTGCGACGTATGCCTGACGATTCCCAAAGGCCCGGTGGCCGTCGGCCCCGTGGGCGTCAAGACGATCGCCGCAGGCCGCTATGCGATGTTCGTCCATACGGGTCCTTATGCCGGATTGGGCGGCGCCTATCACAAAATCTTTCGGGAGTGGCTGCCCCGAAGCGGCTGCGAACTGTGTGACAGCCCCGGTTTCGAACGCTACCGCAATAATCCCGACCGGGTGCCGGCGGAAAAGCTGAAAACGGAGATTTATATTCCGCTGAAATAGAAGCCGGTCCGGACTGAAAACCGGTCCGGATGCATGAACCGACCGCCTGACAGGGGCGGTTGGTCCGTCGTACGAAAAAGCGGCCCGCTCAGCGGGCCGCTTTTCGCGGGGAGCGTGTCCCCGTTCGGTATCGCAACTCGATTTTCAGCCGATCTTTACTTGTTGATCTTCGCCCATGAATCCTTGAGCGTCACCGTGCGGTTGAACACGAGGTGTTCGGGCGTCGAGTCGGTGTCGGGGCAGAAGTAGCCCACGCGCTCGAACTGAACGGCCTGACCGACCGGAACGTCGCGCAGCGACGGTTCGAGATAGCCTTTGATTCGGACCATCGATTCGGGGTTGAGATTGTCCTCCCAAGTCTGCCCCTCCTCGACGTCGTCGGGGTTCTCCTTGGTGAAGAGCGGGTTGAACAGGCGGATTTCGGCTTCGACGGCGTCTTTGGCCGACACCCAGTGGATGACGCCTTTTACGCGGCGGCCGTCGCTCGACGAGCCTTGGCCCGACATCGGGTCGTAGGTGCAGCGCAGTTCGGTGACGTTGCCTTCGGCATCCTTGATCACCTCCTCGCATTTGATGAGGTACGAGTAGCGCAGACGCACTTCGCCGCCCGGCGAAAGGCGGAAGAACTTCTTGGGAGGCTCCTCCATGAAATCGTCGCGTTCGATGTAGATCACCTTCGAGAAGGGAACCTGACGTGTTCCGGCCGTTTCGTCCTCAGGATTGTTGATCGCCGTGAAGAGTTCCGTCTTGTTCTCGTCGTAGTTGGTGATGACCACTTTCAGCGGGTTGAGTACGGCCATGCGACGCTGGGCGACCTTGTTCAGGTCTTCGCGGACGCAGTATTCCAGCTTGCCGAGGTCGATGACGTTGTCGCGTTTGGCGACGCCCACCATTTCAGCGAAGTTGCGCACCGAAGCCGGGGTGTAACCCTTGCGGCGCAGGGCGCAGATGGTCGGCATGCGGGGGTCGTCCCAGCCCATCACGGCGCCTTCCTGCACTAATTTGAGCAGTTTGCGCTTCGACATCATCGTATAGGTGAGGTTCAGACGTGCGAATTCGTACTGATGCGAGGGGAAGATCTCCAGCGCTTGGATGAACCAGTCGTAGAGCGGACGGTGTACGTCGAATTCGAGCGTGCAGATCGAGTGGGTGATCTGCTCGATCGAGTCGCTCTGGCCGTGGGCGTAGTCGTACATCGGGTAGATGCACCACTTGTCGCCCGTGCGGTG
>ERZ809407.899-NODE-899-length-29971-cov-34.432411_pt1 | contig 29971 bp, 25 predicted proteins | sample MGYA00520792_ERZ809407 | MGnify/ENA primary metagenome ERZ809407 (study PRJEB31576, sample SAMEA3212665) | Homo sapiens | biome: human-gut; feature: human gut; material: fecal | place: Sweden | collected 2012 ...
AGATGCTGGAAGAAACCATCCGCCGGAATCCACCTTATTATTTATGGACGCATAACAGATGGAAGCGAACCAGGGAGGAGTTTGACAAGCGATATGAAATCAAAAACGGCAAAGTAATTCCTATAGAATCATGAGAATAGTTCTTTTCTGTGAAAACAAGTATGCCATAGACATACTTAATCCGATACAAGAACATGTGACAAAGCAACATTTGCCACACGAGATATTGTGGTATATCCACAAACCAAAGATAGACAGTTTTCCATATGCCGACCAGGTGAAATGGACCAACTCTATTCAAGAAGTCTATGACTTCCAGCCAGAGGCTATCTATGTGCCAGGCAACATTGTGCCTTACTATCTGCCAGGCGTCAAGATACAGGTATTCCACGGCTATGCCGCAGAGAAGAAAGACCACTGGATTATCCGCCGTTACTTTGACACCTATTTCACCCAAGGTCCTTACTTCACTTCCCACTTCGAAGCTCTGGCCAAGAGATATGGAGATTTCGAGGTGTTGGAAACGGGATGGCCTAAGCAAGATTGGATCAAGGAAAACCTGCATAAATATGATGCCGACCGAGAGAAACTGCTCAGGGAAAGCGGCAAAGAGACCTTGATCCTTTACGCTCCTACCTTCTCGCCAAAACTCACTTCGCTTCCTTACATCAAGGAAGAGCTGGGCAAGCTGGCTAAGGAGCGCAATGCCCTGATAGTAATGAAGTTCCATCCGCTTACCCGTCAGGAATGGGTAGATGAATACCGTGAATGGGCTGCAACCAAGAAGGATGTTCTCTTCATCGACAAGGGAGAGAACGTAACCAAATATCAGCTGATGGCAGATACGCTCATCAGCGATACCTCTTCTACTATCTATGAGTTCCTGCTGCTCTCTCGCCCAGTAATCACCCTCGGCACCATATCCAAGGATATCTACTGGGAAAACATCACGGAACCTGATCAGCTGATTGCCGCCTACGACCATGCCCTCACAGACCCTGAGGCGATAGCCAAGAGACAGTGGATAGTAGACAACTACGATCCATATTTGGACGGCAACGTATGCCAGCGCATGCTCGACGGAGCCGAAGACTACATCCGTCGCCATGGTGTACCAAAGAACAGAAAGCTGAATCTCTGGCGTAAATATACCAGCATCAAGACATTTGGAAGAATCAAAAAAGAATAAAGATATGCTTAATTTTACAGTAGGACCCGTGATGGCAAGCGATGAGGTTAGAGCCATCGGCGCTGAGCAGGTGCCTTATTTCAGAACAGCAGAGTTCTCCGCCATCATGAAGGAGAACGAACAATTGATGAAGCAGTTTGCCAAGGCATCAGACGATGCCCGCACAGTTTTTATCACAGGTTCGGGCACAGCCTCTATGGAAGCCGTGGTCATGAATGTATTCACTCCTGCCGACAAAGTACTGGTAGTGAATGGCGGTAGCTTTGGTCACCGATTCGTACAACTCTGTGAAATTCATGAGATTCCACATACAGAAATCAAGCTTGAGATGGGGACTCCACTCACGGCAGAAGACCTCAAGCCATACGAGGGACAAGGCTACACCGGCTTCCTCGTCAATCTACATGAGACTTCTACCGGCGTACTCTACGACATCCAGATGATCAGCGACTTCTGTCATCGCAACCATATTTTCCTGGCAGTAGATTCCATCAGTTCTTTCCTCGCGGACCCATTCAACATGAAGGAACTCGGCGTGAACGTAATGATTACGGGTTCACAGAAGGCACTGGCGTGTCCTCCAGGCATTTCTGTCATCATTCTCGATACAGAAGCCATCAAACGAGTAGAGGCAAACAAGGTGAAGTCAATGTATTTCGACCTGAAGGATGCCTTGAAGAATGGTGAGCGTGGACAGACTCCTTTCACCCCAGCCGTAGGAACCTTACTGCAGATTCATGCCCGCCTGAAGGAGATAGAGCGCAATGGCGGTGTGGAGAGCGAGAACCAGCGCATGAAAATGCTTGCAGAAGATTTCAGAAACAAAATCAAGGACCTGCCATTCACCATCGTTTCCCAATCGATGTCAAATGCCGTTACTCCTCTGCATCCACAGAACGCCTCAGCCTACGACATCTTCCTGAAGCTGAAAGACGAATATGGTATCTGGGTATGTCCTAATGGTGGCAACATGGCAGAAAAGATATTCCGTGTAGGTCATCTCGGCAACCTGAGTCCAAAAGACAACACCACTCTCGTTGATGCACTGAAGGATATGCAGGCTAAGGGACTGCTATAAAGGGGCTGCTATAATATATATATAATAAGGTATAGAGAACTTTCAAGATAGAGAAACTTATGGTTAAAGTCATCACATACGGTACTTACGACCTGCTTCATTATGGTCACATCCGTCTCCTGGAGCGCGCCAAGGCTTTGGGCGACTACCTCATCGTGGGCGTAACCTCGGATACCTTCGACCGTGAGCGTGGCAAAATCAATGTACAACAATCCCTCATGGAACGAGTGGAAGCCGTGCGTGCCACAGGCATTGCCGATGAAATCATCATCGAGGAATACGAGGGACAGAAGATTGACGACATCAAGCGACTGGACGTAGATATCTTTACCGTAGGTTCTGACTGGAGAGGCAAGTTTGACTATCTCAACGCCTATTGCAAGGTGGTTTATCTAGACCGCACTCAGGGCGTATCGAGCACGGAGATCAGAAGCGAGCAGCAGGTGGTTAGCCTCGGACTGGTTGGCGAATCGCCTATCCTCAACAAGATAGAGCGGGAAAGCCAATATGTCAATGGGCTAGAGGCAGGAAAGGTTTTCTCCCTCAACGACCAATATCTCTCAGAGAATCTGCAGGCAGCGGAAAAGCAGGCTGCCAGTTTTCAGGAACTCCTGGATGAAAGCGATGCGCTCTATGTTATCTCTGCCCCAAGCAAGCACTATGCTCAAATAAAGGAGGCATTAGAAGCTGGCAAACACGTATTGTGCGAATCGCCTATCACTCTTCAGCCTCAGCAATGGAAAGAACTCAAGGAAATAGCAAAAGATAAGAAGGTAGTCTTGATGGATTCTATCAAGACCGCCTATTCCGTAGCCTATTACCGACTCTTACTCTTGGCTAAGGGCGGTATCATCGGTGATATCATGTCGGTGGATGCAACCTGCACCAGTCTCGTAGACTTTGACCCGACCCAGGATTCACAGAAGAGTCTTTACGAATGGAACAGTATCTGCGCCTGGGGACCGACGGCACTCCTGCCTATCTTCCAGCTTTTGGGCACAGAATACAGCAGCAAACAGATAGCCACTCACTTCCTGGATGAGGCAAAGCGCTATGATGCCTTTACCAAGATATCCTTCCTCTATCCTCATGCCGTAGCTTCGCTGAAGGTTGGTCAAGGCGTAAAGTCGGAAGGCGAATTGATTATCTCGGGCACCAAGGGATACATCTACGTACCAGCCCCATGGTGGAAGACCGATTACTTCGAGGTGAGATACGAGAATCCGCAGAATAACAAGCGCTACTTCTACCAGCTGGATGGAGAAGGGTTGCGCTATATGCTCCTCTCCTTCCTCAAAGCCATCCGCACAGGCAAGGACTTCTCGTATGTATCTGATGACATATCAGAAGAAATCGTCAAGACTATCGCCAATTTCGAGGCAAGAAAAGACATGGTCATCATATAGGTTCGTCTACATGATGTCCATTTCCTTTCTTGAAAGCTTTTTCCTTTTAGTCTTAACGGCATTTATATAATTTAACAACTATTAGTGCAAGAAAGCACAAGTTTCTCTGTTATTATACATATAAAAATAAGCAAAAACAATAATACGATGAATCATAAATTGTTAAAAAGCCATACGATATTGGCGATTTGTATTCTAATCTTATCCATCATCCCTGTTGTGGCAATAGGTCCCTATCTCCATCAGTTTGCAGATGACTATGTATTCGGAGCTCCTGTCTACAAGGCTTGGACTGCCACCCATTCATTGGGGGCATGTATTCAGGCGGCCTGGGCTGAATCCATGCATATCTACCAGACATGGCAGGGTACCTATTCAGCATGTTTCCTGATGGCATTACAACCTGGAATTTTTGGCAAATACTGGCTTGTACCGATTATTCTATTGGGAAGCCTAATTCTTTCCACCTATACACTGGGATACACAATATTACGCAGATTGCTACATATCAGCAAATTGGAATACACTTTCATTTCTACTCTATTTGTATTAATGACCGTACAGTTCGTATGGTCGTTCTACGATGCATTCTGCTGGTATAACGGAGCGATGTACTATACCTTATATTATAGTATTTCTTTGTTTCTAGCCTCCCTGCTCATCGAATTCCATCTTACGGAATCCATCATAGCGAAAATCATCATCACGCTGGTTTCCGCAGCACTTGCCATATTCATAGCCGGCGGCAACTTTGTTACCGGTCTGGGTATGCCTGCCATTCTCTTTATGGCTATCGTATGGATGTGGGTGGAGAGGAAAAAGACTCCTTTCTTCCTTATTTCTATCCTTATGGTTTATGCCTGCGCCTTTGCTTTCAGCGTATTTGCACCAGGCAATGCAGTCCGCCAAGCCACAGTTACCGATCAGCCGAATGTGGTTGCTGCCTTCTTTATGGCAATAGGAAAGAGCGTGGAATTTCTCGCTGATGCCATTGGAATCATGGAGGTACTCATGTTTACCATTCTTATTCCATTCCTGGCAAGATTAGCCAAAGCATCCCGTTTCAAGTTTTCTCATCCATGGCTTTATCTGCTCATCTCTTTCCTGCTCTACAGCGCCTTCTTTTTCCCAAACAGCTATGCCATGGGATCCAGAGGAGCTGACAGAGTACAGAATGTATACTTCTATGTGCATCTGTGGATGTTCTGCTTCAATATCTTCTATCTCTCAGGTGCCCTCCAGCGCAGAGCGGCTACTCAGGAACCGGTAAGCGTTGCCATAATGAACCTGATTGACGCCATCAAACAGAAATACGATAGATACTTCAAGTGGACACCGGTATACTACTGGCTGGTATTGGTACTGTCTATCTCTGCCAAGCCAACTACTACCAACAGAACTATCACCCTGCTGCGTAAGGGAACAGCGCAGAAGTTTGACCAACAGATGCGGCAGCGTGAAATTGAAGTAAAGAAAAGCAAGGCAGACCATCTGGTTCTGAATCCGCTCACCGTAAAGATGCCATCCGATGCATTCCACGACATCACCATCTATCCAGGGTACTGGATTAACCGAGGTATGGCAAACTATTATGACAAGAAAACGGTAGTAGCATTACCTTTCGATGATGCCGACGAATCACCAGCCCAACTCCTGGAACGCTGCCGGGAGGAAGTAGGACCAGGCGGAATGACCTTTATCGAAGGAAAATAAAAAACAGACAGCAAATAAGTAAATGGAAAAAGAAAGATATTAGATGAAATATTTGGTATCTTTCTTTTTTTTACTTACTTTTGCACCAAAATTTATATAAGATAAAATGAAGATACTAGTAGTTAGATTCAGGCAGATGGGCGATGCCATACTCACCACCGTGGTACTCAACTCCTTAAAGAAGAGTTTCCCGGATTGCAGTATAGAACTTTGTACTGAATGACAAAATCTGTCCATTGTTTGAAGGTCATCCCTCTATCAACAGATTAATCCCATTTACAGAAGAAGAGCGACATAGCTTTTTCAAATACATCAGGAAAGTATGGCATGTGGTACATTCCACCCATTACGATGTCATCATCGACATGAGAAGTACCATGAACACGATGCTTTTCGCCCTTTTCTCTCCTTCCACTCCATACCGCATAGGATTGAACAAAGGCTATTGTAAGCTGGCATTCAACCATCTGATAGAACGCAGCTGTGCCGGCAGAAGTATGATAGAATTCAATCTGTCTATGCTCAAACCTTTGGAGAAAGAAGGTAAACTGATACGAGATGAGCATTTCTCTCTTTATATTACAGAAGAAGAACAAAAAGCTTACGACCAGTATCTTCAGTCACAAGGCATCGACCTTGCCAAACCCATTCTCCTGGCAGGTGTTACAGCCAAGTTAGATTACAAGACATGGAATGAAGACCGAATGGCGTGGACTATCCAGCAATTCATCAAAGCCTATCCTCAGGTACAGATCATCTTCAATTACGCCCCAGGCAAGGAAAAGGAAAACGCTTACCGCATTTATGAGAAAATGGGGAAGCCTCAGCAGGTACATATTGATATTGCAGCAAAGAGCCAGCGAGAGCTCGTGGCACTTTCCAACCGCATCACCTTGTACTTTGGAAATGAAGGCGGCGGAAGACACATTGTGCACGCCTGCGGAAAACCATCATTCGTCATCGTTGCTCCTACAACCAACAAGAAGACCTGGCTGCCACAAAACGATGTTCCAGCTGATGGAATCGCCTATACAGACATAACAAACCAGGACTCTGATACTGAAGCACTTGACAGATTGGCAAAATATGCTCTCATCACAAAAGAAGAGGTTTGGAATCGCTGGTCTGACTTCATCAAAAGATACCACATATTATAAAGGATAGACAACTCTACCGAATTCTACGGAAACAGTTCGTAGCAGAATGAACTGCCACGAACTATTTCCGTTTTTTCATACGATCCTCTATAATCTTGCTGACAGCAACAAACTGATAGATTCCTTCATAGCAGGCACAGATAAATCCTTCCTTACCATCCCGGAATCCACCCTTCTGTATATAAGCACGGAAGAAACGAACAAACGGACGATAGAACAAGGCAGCCATTCCATAATTGCGATCTTTCTTCTTTTCTATTTCATTCGCTGTATACTGGTTGATCTTTCCCATCCTGCTGGCGATACTGTCATCTGCCAGATGAACAAGTGCCATATCAGCATGAGCCGCTGGTATCTTTTCTATCCTGCCCTTGATAACAGGATCGGCATGAATGATGGCTGGCCATACGGTATCCTTCCTGATAAAGAAACGCAGCTGGTAATCGGGATAGAAACAATGCATGAACCTACCCATAAAGCGGCTCTTGCGCGGCACATACAAGCCCTGTGGAGCATCCTCCTTCCCTATTAGGGAATAAAGATATTCCTTCAGTTCTGGAGTTACCAGTTCATCAGCATCAACCACCAATACCCACTTGCAGGAAGCAGCATCTATAGCAGTCTGACGTGCCGGTTCACAAATCTGATAGTTTCCTCTAGGAAAGACAACTATCTTGCAACCATTACGCTTTGCTATATCCAAGGTATCGTCAGTACTTTCCATGTCGCAGACAACCACCTCGTCAAAACCCTTCACCGTATCCAGCACCTGTTGAAGATGGCAGGAGGCATTATAGGTATTGATAACCACTGAGATGCCATTTACCTGCTCTTGTCCTACACTTGTCTTGTTCATATCTATATACTATAAATATTGATCGATACCATTTGTGCAACGAACCAAACGCTCCTTCTTCACCTGGTTCAAAACATCTTTATGCATGTTCTCTTGGGCTTTAGACGCCTCCTTGTGATAAAGATGGTACATGATTCCTCCCATCTTCAGAGCCTTCTTCCGAACGCCAGCAAAATGCAGGCGATAGGCAAACTCGGCATCCTCATGTCCCCATTCCAGCAAATCCTCATTGTAACCATTTACCTTGATGGCATCCTCTCTCCAATAAGCCATGTTGCAACCTCTGAGATGGTCGATTCTACGAGCATAGCGAAAAGCCAGCAATCTGCGGAACACATGAGAACGGAAGCTGTTGCTTACATAACTGAAAGGCATGTTCCAAAGATTCACATTGACTACCTTTGTATCCAAAATCTTTTTGGAAATCTGGGCAGATAGCAGCACTCTACTTCCACAGACGAAACATCCTTTCTGAGCCATTTCTATATGGTCTTCTACAAAATGAGAACTCAAAACAACATCTCCATCAACTTGGATGATATAATCACCCGTAGCCTTTGCTATTGCCTTATTCAAAATGGTAGTTCTTCTGAATCCCTTATCTTCCTGCCAAACCCAAATTACCGGTACTGGCATTTTTTCAGCATAACGGTCTATCAGTTTTTTAGTCTCTTCGGTAGAACCATCGTCAGCAATAACAACTTCATCAGGCATAACATGCTGATGCAACACGCTATACAACACGAGTTCTAAGGCTTTAGACCAATTGTAAGTCGTAATCAATAATGTTGTTTTCATAAACCTAACTTTTTGCGTTTAAAATAATGCAAGATACCTTTGCGATGTGCCCATCGCCAATCGTGTATCTTCTTTGCTTCTATTATTTTTTGTAATATTTTCTCATCCATTCCCCGCAGTTTCACATACTCTCGTGCCACACACTCGAAGACATCCATTCTTCCGGTAAACCTCGTCAGGTTTTCCACACATTCCTTCATCGGCGGATAGCCTGAGTAAAACCTCATACGATTGATATCGATAAGCGAGAACGTATAATGACCATCAGCCTGAAGCTGATACAGCACATTGCCGGCATTCAAGTCAATATCGATGATGCCTTTCTGGTGCAATCGATTCACAAAGTGCGCATAATCTGCCGCCATCACCCTGTTGAATTTCTCTGGAGAGTTCAACTGATCGTTGATAGGCATACTGTTATCAATATCAGAGATAAAGTAGCAATAGTCAATAAGTCCCTTTACCCTCGTTTCAATATATCCAAAGCCTTCGGGAGTGGCAAAGCCATCTGCCATCAGCCTAAGGGCATTCTCATAGGCACGGAAAGCCTTGGTAGAGCGGAAGAAGCTATATCCTATCTTCTGAATGAAATTAGGCTGCTTGTATCTCTTCACCACAACTTCTTTCTCTTTTCCATCAAACTTTACATGAAAAGCCTTGATAACATTTCGTCCTTCAAAGATGCAACATCCCTCCTGCTCGAATACATCCGGGATGCGTTCGATGAAACTTCTCATCTCTTCGTATTTTGGGTTTATCTTTATCTTCATTTCTTTACAGTACTTTTATATTTTTGCCTAGGATGGTTAGGAACGCCAGGGAATAGCATTTCCAGACTATTATCTTCTAGCATCTTAGGAATTATTTTATTTCTCAAATATGTTCTTTTCCTACGAAGTTCTTCTGCCAATTCATCGACACTTACCCAATCTGAACAAAAAGAACATATCTTATCTTTGAGCTCAGAATAAGACATCCTCTGTTTTATCAAATTTGGCATAGGAGAGCTTGCAACCTTAGAGCCAGAGCTTGCAACCTTAGAGCCAGAACTTGCAACCTTAGAACCGGAACTTGCAACCTTAGAACCGGAACTTGCAACCTTAGAGCCAGAGCTTGCAACCTTAGAACCGGAACTTGCAACCTTAACTGTCATAGGCAACCGATACTTGGTTCCTCTACCATATCCCTCTTGAACCAGCAATTTATGCTTACACATATCTTTCAACAAATCGGCGACTTCTGCCTTATGCTGGTTAAGGACAACCCTTAAGCTCTCATTTGTAATATATCCATCTGTACAAGCTGCATTAAGAGTCAATAGGCGTTCATGTCCCAAAGATAAAACTTCTGTTCCAAATATCAGAACCAATCTTTCCTTTGTTTCTTCATCCATCATCGACTCCATCATCATTGTGAGTTCCACTAAGTCAGGCTGACTTAATGTTCTCAACATAGGTGCTCTCCAATTTGCAAATCGCCAACCTGCCAATATCTTATCAACTCCACTTCCCGCTTTTTCAGCAGAGCCAATCAACATAAACATCTTTTGAAGAGTCTTGTTGCGACATACGCTAGCACTTTCTCCATAATATTGCATTTTAGAAACCAACAGAGTTCCCGGGTTAGTAAAAACAATTTTATTGCTATACAATCGCACTACCATTGTTGCATTTTCCGAATAATCGGTATGAATACAAAAATTCACCAGAGCTTCGCGAACAGCCACATGCGCAGGAGTTTCATCACGACGAATATTGCCCTCCAAGATGAAAGGTTTTGGCAAGACCGCTGATAATCTTGGAAGAACACGAAGATAGAATTGGAATAAATTTGCCTCCCAAGTTCCATCAGGACAAATACGATTGGTCCATCGTATCTCAGGATTATCTGACAGCTTTTCTTGGTAATCAGGAAAGAAGTTGGGGCAACATTCATTATCAGTAATGGCATTTTCTTTACCAAACATCAAAACTCCTGCCACAGTAAAACCTTCTTCTTTCGTTCCACGATCAGTACGATAAGCACCTATCTTTTTAAGAAATTCAAAATCAGACAAAACAGACCAAGGATGATCTGGCTTGGCTAACTTAAATAATTGTCGATATTGAGCAACAGACTCCATATCTAAATCATCCAATGAATAATTTCTCAAAATGCGGCTATCAGCGGGATTAGAAACATTCGCATCTGAAAACATACGCTGAACTTCTCGCTCCGTACATTTATAATCACCTTCATGATTGCGCTTAAAAGTACCATTATAGGGTTGAGACGTTCTATAAACAGGACGCTGTTCTCTGGATGCACGAGGAATAAAGAATAACATAAGTTTGTGACCATTGTAATCTTCTACCACAACATCTTCTGTTTTTAACAGGTTGCAACTAACCGTAGCTCGATTATTCACATTATTCCAAAAGTCCTTGGTGTATTTCTCTATCTGTTCATCAGATAGATTATCTATATAGAACTTACCTTTTCTTTCTATAACTCCAAGCACGATAACTCCTCCTTCACTATTGGCGAAGGCTGAGTAAGTATCCCAAAAGCTACCAGGAAATCCACCGGCAGCACTTTTAAACTCCAAGTCATCACTCTCTACGCTATTCAAGAGTGAATCCAGATAATCCTCGAAGTTTAATCTATCACGTACTTCTAACATACAATTCTTTTATATTCTTTAATAAGATACCTTCCTAGTATCTCATAGGTTGCAAAGATACGAAAAACTATCAGAAACGCCAAATTTTAGAAAGATTATCTTTCTTCCTTCATTGATACTTGCTTTTTTTATCCATTTTCTTGCAAGATTAAAGTATATTTCGTATTTATTGTACCCAATAACATCATCATCTTTTTCATAAACAAAAAGAAATCCTATGAATATTCAAAAATTGAAATATAAATTCCATAGCGGAAAAAACAGCAAACCCTGGTATTACATCAAGGAATACGCTCGTCTGTATACACCTGCCTGCATCTTGATATGGAGGGGGCAGCATTTACTTGACAAAGCCATCAAACAGCACAACAGGTCCTTTAAGTAACAATAAGATGCCAGCCCAAGTGCTGGCATCTTATCTTTGATAAAGTTTCATAAATAAATGCCACTAGCATATCGACTTTCAAGAATATTTCGTAACTTTGTACTCAGTCATTGCAAAAAGTAAAGAACTATGGTAAGAGAAAGAAAAAAGCGAATCTATCGCAAGCGAATACCTTATGGTATGCAGAATTTTGAGGATGTGATAAAAGAGGATTGCTACTATGTAGACAAGACCCCATTCATCGAAGAAATAGAAGACTCTAATATGTACTTCTTCTTTATAAGGCCTCGCCGCTTCGGCAAGAGCCTGACCATCTCCATGCTTGAAAATTACTATGACATCAACAAGAAAGACAAGTTTGATGAAATTTTTGGCAAGCTTTATATTGGTGAGAATCCAACTCCCGAACATAATAGTTATCTCATCATCCATCTCAACTTTGCCATTATTGTAGGCGACCTAAACGACTACAAGCATGGCATGGACAATTATTGCAGGACGCAGTTTAATTACTTCGTGGATGTATATTCGCATCTCTTACCAGAAGGTACCAAAGAAGGCCTCAACCAACAGGAATATGCTGGGCTATTACTCCAGTGTGTTGCCATTCAACCACAGCGTGGATGAACTCATCAAGGTGATGAAGCCATGGTATGATAACTATTGCTTTGCCGAAGAGGAGTACGGAAAAACTACAATGTACAATTCTGTGATGGTACTTAACTTCTTAGACAAGTACATCCGCAACAACTACGACATTCCTAAGAATATGGTAGAGAGCAATGTACGCATCGACTATGACAAGGTATGCATGCTTATCCGTCATGACAAGGAGTTTGCTCATGATGCCAGCATCATCCAGCAGTTGGTAACCCAAGGATTCGTCACAGGTAAGCTCGTAGAGAACTTCCCTGCCGAGCGCATCAACGACCCAGACAACTTCCTGAGTCTGCTCTTCTATTTCGGCATAGTAACGATAGATGGTGATTACAAGGGAGTCACCAAGTTTATCATTCCAAACGAGGTAGTACGAGACCAGATGTATACATATCTCTTAGACACCTACAAGGAGAACGATTTGACCTATGATAGTTTCAATAAGGGGAAATTAGAGTCTCAATTGGCATACGATGGCAACTACAAGGCATACTTTGAGTTCATCGCCGACAGTCTGAAGCGTTACTCTTCTCAGCGTAACAAGCAGAAGGGAGAAGCATTCGTGCATGGTTTCACCTTGGCGATGACCAGCCAGAACCAGTTCTATCGCCCTATCTCAGAGCTAGACAACGATGGTGGCTATGCCGACATCTTCCTTTCTCCGCTCTGCGACATCGTCAAGGAGTCGGTCAAGACCACTAAGCTCCACAAACTCGTAGTTATCTACCGAGGAGCAGAAATGGTAATGTGCGAGGAAGTAACGGAAGAATAAGGCTCAGAAGAGGTTGTCTTATCCACGGACAATCTCCCCTGAGCCTAAATTACGTTAACTTCCACACTCTTCTCTTGAGCCACAACGCCAAGATGGGGTCACTCATTTCCAGATGCTTAGGAGCAGGTATTGTAATCAGATCTTTCACCATCAAGGACTTCTTGAGGCGGGTTACATTGGCAGCAGTACCCAGACGATAGGTTTCCAATATCGCCGTCTGGGTGAAACCGGTATGTACTCCATTAGTGATGGCATGCAGGAAATTCATCTGATAGGCTGAAAGGTCTTCGGTTTGCTGGATAAACAAGGGCTCGCAGGCATCCAGCAACCGGTCTATTCCATATTTCAAGTCCTCTTCTGTAGCTACAGAATCATCCTGTACTCGCAACCATACAAACCATGCCAACTGCTGTACATAAGAGGAATACCTATCTGTTACCTGACAGATTTCTCGAGCCAGCTCTTCAGAAATATGCTTGCCGGTAGATTCGAAACGCTGACAGATATACTCCACCCAGTCTTTCTCGCTAATTTTATTCAGATAGAAGAAATCACCAAAGCGATAGAATGGATAACTGGCATTCTGGAACATCTGTTCCATCATGTGTTTCTTGCTTCCATAAAGGCAGTAAGATACATGGCTCTGTAATTGCCATACGCTACGGAGCTTCTTCTGGAAGGTCAAGGAATCAGGGAAATCACCTATCTGCTGAAATTCATCGATGCAGACTACGATATGACAACCTTTAGACCGAGCTATCATTTCCGGAAGTCTCAAAACCTCTTCTGTTGTATTGTTACCTGCATTATACTCCAACGACAAAGAGAAATCAGACAAAGGATCTTGACCGATACTGATTTTCGGAACGAAACGGCTTAAGAACACCTTGGCATTCTCCATCCATTCTTCCCATTTTGAAGAAGTAGCCCGAACTACAGCCGTGGCAAAAGCATTGATAAAATCATTCTCAGAGCGACAGCCAAAGGCATCTATACGAGCTATCCTGATGTCTTCGCTCTCTACAAGCGAACACACCTTATCCACCAATGAAGTCTTACCCATACGACGAGGTGAAATCAATATCGTATTCACTCCATACGTAAAGTTCGCCTTCAGGCGTTCTGTTTCCTCTCTACGGTCGGTGAAGGAATCTCCCTCCACACGAACACCGAATACAAACGGAGCTTCCTTACTTTTTCTCATAATCACTACCTTATTATATACTAATGTAATTTGCATGTAAGCTCCACACGCCCTGGGCTAGGAGCTTTTCTTCTGCAAAGAAAATGCAAACGAGCGCAATGAAAGCTGGCTTTCAAATTGCCGAGTGCAGCTTTTCTTCTGCAAAGATAGCAAAAAAAAACAAATTAAACAAGGTTGTTTTAAACAAAGTTGTTTAAAACTAGCATTTTTATTACGAATTAACTAATAGTCAATGGATTACGGGTAAGACACCAAAGAATTTAACGGGAATATTTTTAAAACACGGACAAATTGAATTTGTCCGGATCGTTGTCCGGAAGGCTTATAAGTACCAGGAACGCAATACGTTATAACACTCCGGACAATTTGTCCGGACAAATTCAATTTGTCCGTGTTATTTTTTTATGAGAAAGGAAGAAGAAGAAAAAGGGGGTTACGGATTGAGACGAGAACCTGTTATCCGAGAAGCTATAACCTGGCACCCGAGAAACTATGATTTAGCACATAAGAACCTATGTTTTCCGCCCCACAAAACTATGACTTAGATTTTTTAACACAATTTGCTCCAAATGGCTGCTGAATTTCGGACCTTATCACACACTCAAATTTGGCGGTTACAGAAGATAGTCGTATTTTTGCCGCTGTTTACCGGATATTCCGACAAACTAACTTTTAAACATTAAATAATTATGGAGAATGAAAATTTAAGAAACATAGAGAACCTTTTAGCCGCTAAGGCAAGTACACAGCCTCTTTACGAATTCCCAGTAGACCAGCTTCCACTCGGACTCCGCGACTCGCTCTCTGGCGTAGCCGCAGAGGCACGCGTGCCTGCCCTCTTCTCTGCCCTCCCTATTGCCGCAACCTATGCTGACCGTCTGAAGGCGAAGTATTGCGACGGCAGCGATACTCCGATGGCACTCATGTCTATCATCATCGGCGAGCAGGCATCGGGTAAGGGCGTATGCCGCCGCATCGAGAACATCTGGGCGAAGAAGATGGATAAGGACGATGAGAAACCACGTGAAGACGAAGCCTGGTACCAGCAGCACAAGGGCAAGAAGGGTGTAGTAGATCCGAAGCCTTGCATCCGTCACATTGGCGATACTATCTCGAAGTCGGCATTGATGCGTCGTCAGCTCTGTGCCGATGGCCATACCATGTATATGTTCAGCGAGGAGCTCGGTTCGATGAAGAGCGTATGGAAGGTGTTCGGCGACTACTTCCGTAAGGCGTTCGACCAGAGCGAAGTGGGTCAGGACTACATCACAGCCACCAGCGGCGTAACCCACGCCCAGCTCAACTTCTCCGGCTGCTGCACCCAGAACATCTTCCAGAAGTTCTTCACCGATGATAACATTGAGGACGGATCTTCTTCAAGAATGATGCTCGCCAAGATGCCCGATACCTCCTTCGCACCCCTCAGCCAGCACCACGGCTATACCGAGGAGGAGCAGGCCAACATCCTCAAGGCGGTAACTCTCCTTGAACGTAGTCACGGCGTAATGGAGCTGCCCCGTATGTGCGAGGAGTTCTGCCAGTGGCTCGAAGCAAAGAGACAGCTTGCCCTGGCGAATGCCGACCGTGTGATGGATGTATATCGTCGCCGTTCCGCCGTCATTGGCTTCCGTTGTGGCGTCATCTTCCACATCCTGGAACAGACCGGAGAGGAGACAGATGCCTGCATCCGTTTTGCCAAGGCTGTAGCCGACTATGTGCTTGCCATGCAGATGGAGATGTTTGGCTTGCGTCTCGACAAGCAGCAGCAGGACAACGAGGCTATCCCAGTCTATAAATCTCGTAACACCCTGCTCTTCGCCCAGCTCCCAGAGCAGTTCACCCTCTTCGATGCCAGCCGTGAGCGTGGCGACGGAGCCAGTCGTGAAACCATCCGTAAGATGATAAGCCGCTGGACCAAGCGTGGTCTCTGCAAGAAGCTGAAAGGTGGCGACACCGAGATCTGGCAGAAGCTTACCCTCTCGGCATAAAGCATCTTGAATCTCCTAAAACAGTTAATCCCCCATCACGCAGCCATAGCATGGTGGGGGATTACTGTTTATATAGTTTTTCTATATTTTATTGAAGTAAGATGTTGCAGTATTCTCGTTTGAACCACAGTTCGAAGACGGGATCAACCATCTTGAAACCATCGCCCGATTTCTCAATGAAGTCTCTTTCTACAAGAGTCTTTTTGTTCTTGGTGATGGTCCGTGGAGCACCGAGTCCATATTCTGCTACTACCTGTTGGGCATTGAAATGAGTCTCTCCCATGCAGACGGCACGCAGGAATGCTATTTGTGAGGCAGGCATGCCATCAATATCGGTAATGAACATATCGGCATTGGTATCCAGAAGTTTGGTAAGCTGTGACTGATAGATTTCCTCTGTCACCTCTGTTGCCGTACGTGTCCAGATGAGAAAGCAGAATTGCTGCATGTACCAGGAGTGGCATTGCACGGCATTGCAGATTCGCTCTATCATATCATCGCTGATAGACTTGCCATAATTGTAGAAACTGTCGTGGATGAAAGGCTTCCAGTATTCCTTGGCTATCTTCTTCAATGTCATCATCTGTCCAAAACGGTAGAATGGATTCTTCGAGTTGCCGAATATATCCATCATCATGTGGCGTTTACTGCCATAGAGACAGTAGGTCGTACTGTGTTGTCCTTGCCACTCCGAACGCATGGTTCCTTCCAGGCGCTTCCAGTCGGGCAGATTTGCCAATTGTTGGAACTCATCAATACACACGATGACATGGATGCCTTTTGCCTTGGCAATCTTTTCTGGAAGATTGAGAATTTCCTCGGCACTTTCCTTTAGGGGCTTGAAGTTAAGATTTACTTCTACGGCATTCACGGGATCGCTGTTGATGGTAAGGCTTGGAGATATGGATTGGATGAACTTTACGATGTCTGCCCATCTCTTTTCCATCGTGGAAGAAACGCCCTGGAGAATTGCACTTGCAAACTTGTTGTAGAACTCTTCCTCAGAGAAAATCTTGAAAGCATCCAGATAGCATACTCTCACATCCTTCTGCTCTTGCTTCAGCTCTTCCATTGCTGCTTTGACAAGTGAAGACTTGCCCCATCGTCTTGGAGAAATCAGCATCACGTTAATGCCTCCTCCAAGAAAAGTCTTGAGGTCTTTTCTATCTTCGATTCTATCAATGAAATATTCATTTTCAGCGATAGAACCATATTCGAATGGTATCTTGTTCATATACTTAAAGTCTTGATTCTCTGCAAAGTTACAAAATTATACCCAAAGGTATTATACCATAGGGTATAATTTATGAAACTTTATATTTTATCTCCATCAGAAACAGTAAATCCCCCATCACGCAGCCATAGCGTGGTGGGGGATTTCTGTTTTTTATTGCTGATGTCGCTCGATATATTCAGCAGCCTGGATATTCGAGAACACATAGTTCTTCAAATCCTGGAACTTAGACTCCTGCTTGGTTTCCTTCAGATTGCCATTCGGCAACACATCATAGCAGAAACTGCGGTTCATCGACGGATTATAGACGAAGCAACGCTGATGGTCTCTTGCCACAATCTGGTTGTCTGCCGAATAGAATACCATCGGGCGCTGCTGCTTCAGCAGATCCACGCCGAAGCCCTCGTACTCATAATTCAGATTCATCAAGCCGAAAAGCGTAGGCATTACATCCACCTGCATGCCCAAGCCCGCATACTGCTGCTGCGGAACACCAGGACCAAAGATGATGAGCGGAATGTGGTTGTAAGACTGAGGCAACTCGCCCTCGCTCTTACCCACCAGCTTACCATGGTCTGCCTGAATCACGAATATCGTGTTCTTATACCAAGGCTCCCGACTTGCCTTCTTCAGAAAGTCGCCTATCGCCCAGTCGGCATACTCCACAATCTGTGTTTCCTTCTCCTTGGTCTTCGGCTTGAAGAAATCAGGAATGATATATGGTGGATGATTGCTCACGGTGAGGATGGTAGCCATGAAAGGCTTGCCCGTCTTCGCCTTCTGGTTGATGGTGTTGAGGGCATAGCCCATCTCGAAATGGTCGCTCACACCAAAACTGTTCACCACCTCGCTCTTAGGATAGTTCTCCTGAGAGAAGATGTCATCGTAGCCATTGGTCTGGAAGAAAGCCTTCATGTTGTCATACTGTGCCTCGTGAGTCATGAAGAACATGTTCTCGTAGCCATACTTCTTCAACACCGTGGCGATACCCTTGCGGCGTGGAGTTACTGTTCCCTTCATCAGGTTTCGGAACATGAGAGCAGGGAAACTGTAGAGCGTAGCCGTCATGCCATGGTTGGTATGGATGCCGGCACTATAAAAGTGGGTGAACGCCAGGGAATGATGATAGAGCGAATCGAGCGTTGGGGTGAGCGGCTGCTGATTGCCGAAAGTACCCAACAGGTTTGCCGACATCGACTCCATCAGTATCACCACCACGTTAGGATGATTCTTCTTCGCAGGAGATTGACCCATCTTCATCATCAGGGAATCGTTCACTACCTCACGTTTCAGAATATTCGTGCTATCCACCTTTCCCGTGATACCCAGCCACTGGCGGGTATTCGTAATAGCCTCAGCGTATGGCATGAGATGCAGTTCCTTGTTCTCCTTGCGCATATCGTCGAGCGCAGAAGTAAGGAGATTGAATGCCGGATTGATGCCGAGCTGGTTGAGGAAAGAATCCTCGCAATAGTAAGCCTGGCTCACCTTGATAGGGTTATAGCCCATTCTGCCACGGATGCCGAAGAGACAGGCACCTATCATCACAGCAGAAATAAGGAAACGTGCTCCCACCAGCACTAGGTGCATATTGTCCTTAGGCAGAAGGAAGAGTCCCTCGAAGTAGCGGCGCAGACGGACGAGCGCATAGATAAACGCCCCAGTAACCACGAAATAGAGGGCGATATAGAGCCAGTAGGAAGACTCCTGCAAGAGCATGCCCGATGTGGTGGCTACATAGCCGAACCACCCGAATATGCTGGAATTGATGTTCTTGAAGAAATACTGGAAATAAGGAGTATTGGCTGCCGAAGGCATGAAGGCGATGGCAAACCATGCCGCATACCAGATGTTGATGCCACGCAGCAAACGGCGATGACACCACCCCAGGCTGGCTGCTATCAGGAGCACAGCCACAGGCAATACCGAAATATAACAAGCTATGACATTATCAAACCATACACCCTTGACAAACGCCATTACCCTACTCGCCTCTGCATCTACAATCATGCCATGCAGGGCGATGAATTCTACCAATCTGAACAGAGTCATCACCAGCAATGCCAATACATGCACCGAAAGGAGATACCCAAAAGCCTTAAAATATCGTTTCATTTTTATTCTACTTTAGAAATCGGCTGCAAAGTTAATAATTATATCCCAATAAAAGCAAAATTTCTAGCCTTATTCTGTCTATAAACAAATAATTATATGTAACTTTGCAGCCCAAATAACATAATAAGACTTCGATAAGACATGAACATTAAGTACAACAAAGTCCTATGGCTCATCATCATCCTGGCTATCGTGATGATGATTCCATTCCTCGGACTCACAGATTTCAATACCAAGGGAGAGCCGCGCGAAGCGGTGGTTGCCTACACCATGCTGGAACATGGCAACTGGATTCTGCCTATCAACAACGGAGGCGACATCCCTTACAAGCCACCTTTCTTCCACTGGTGCATCGCCTTCTTCAGCCTCATCGCCGGCCATGTGAATGAGTACACCTCACGCCTGCCGTCTGCCGTATCGCTGGTATTGATGACCATCGGCGGTTTCGTGTTCTATGCCAAGCGAAAGGATACACAGACCAGCCTCATCGCAGCCATCCTCACGCTCACCGCCTTCGAGGTGCACCGTGCGGGTATGAACTGCCGTGTAGATATGGTGAACACCGCCTTCATGGTGGGAGCCATGTATCTGCTCTACCGCTGGTGGGAGAAAGGAAAGCACCAGTTGCCTTGGCTCGCTATCCTCTGCATGAGTGGCGCCACGCTTACCAAAGGTCCTGTGGGCATCATTCTGCCTTGCTTTGTAATGGGCGTATTCATGCTTACCCAACGTGAGAACTTCTGTGGCATCGTATGGCGCATGGCTCTAACCGCCCTGCTCTCGCTCGTTATTCCTTTCTGCTGGTATTATGCTGCCTATCTGCAAGGCGGTGACGAGTTTCTGCGCCTGGTGAAGGAAGAGAACATCGACCGATTCATGGGCAAGATGGCATACGAATCGCATGAGAATCCGGCGTGGTACAACCTGCTCACGCTCGTGATGGGCTGGGCCCCTTATACCTTATTATTACTGTTCTCGCTCTTCATCCTGCCATGGAAGAAGTTCTCGAAGACCCGGTTCCTGGAGAATGCGAAGAAGGCTACTCCACTACAGGTGTTCACCTGGCTCGCCTTCCTCCTGGTGCTCTTCTTCTACTGCATCCCTAAGAGCAAGCGCAGCGTCTATCTGTTGCCATGCTATCCGTTCATGGCCTATCTCATCGCCGAATACATCGTTTGGATGATGAAGGAGAAGATGGGAGCCTTGAAGGTTTATGCCGGGGTGATTGCTTCGATAACCCTGATTCTCAATATCGCCCTGCTGGTGGTAAAAAAAGGATGGGTACCAGAAAGCATCTTCCATGGCAAGCATGCCATAGACAATATCGCCATGCTCCATGCGCTCGAAAACAACGATTTACTCATCCCATGCAGCATCTTTATGGTTATCACTTTGGAGGGAGTTTACCTCATCTTCCGAGCACTCAAGAAGAAGAATTCAAGCAATATTGTTTCATATACTCTTGCCACCATCGTGGGGCTCTTCCTGATGCTTGACTCCAGTCTGCAGCCACCTGTGCTCAACACGAAGGCCGATAAGCACCTGGCACCGGTTATCGAGAAGAAGTTTGATACCAGCAAACTCTATTCTTATATGTCGGTAGATATGCTGCATTTCTTCAGCCTCAACTTCTATCTGGGCGATAAGATCCAGCAGTTTGACAAGGTATTGCCACAGGATGGCGTGCTGATGATTCCGGAAGAAGACATGCCTGATTTCCTTGAGAAATTCGGCAAGGACTACACCTTCCAGAAGGTTTGGGAAGTAAGAAAAACGGTAGAATGGCACAACAAGGTAGGTTTCTACCGATTCGTGAAGACTAGTGCCAATATTGCACTTAACAAGTGAGTAGTGATTAGTGATTAATGATTAGATACAAAAATAGCATCGGGATTATAAGTACCGATGCTATTTTTGTATCTATCAAATTGATATTCTTCTTATTTTCTTTCTTCGATAAGATTATACTCTTTCTTCGATGAAGTATCGTGGACGACGCTTCACCTCGGTATAAATCTTGCCGATATAGACGCCCGTAATGCCCACACCCGTGGTGATGATGCCACCGATAAACCACATGGAAACCAGCATAGAGGTCCAGCCCTGAATGGTCTTGCCCTGGAAATATTCTACCAAGGCAAAGATTATCATGATGACTGCTACCAAAGTCATCGCCAAACCCAGGAAGGTGATAAACCTAAGAGGGGCTACGGAGAACGAGGTGATGCCATCTATACTGAAACTTAGCATCTTGGTAAACGGATACTTACTCTCACCCGCCTCACGAGCCTTGCGGTCGTAATAGACGAATCCCTCACGGAAACCCAACTGGCGTACAATGGCTCTAAGGAAGAGATTGCGCTCTGAATACTGCATCAGCGCCTTCAGGGTGCGGTTGGTCATCATGCGGAAATCGGCATGATTGTAAACCGTCTCCTTATCCACACTCTGCATCAGCTTATAAAAAGCCTGGGCGGTAAAGCGCTTAAAGAAGGTATCGGTCTTGCGCTCCTTGCGCACACCATAGATGATATCCTTGCCTTCCTGCACCTGGCGCACCATATCCACGATAACATTCTCATCGTCCTGCAGGTCGGCATCGATACTTACCATCGCATCACAATGGTCTACCGCAGCTTCCATACCTGCCCAGAGCGCATTCTGATGGCCCCGGTTATGCGACAGTTTGATGCCATGCACATATCCATGTTCCTTGGCAGCATCCGAAATCATCTGCCAAGTATGGTCACGACTGCCATCGTCGACAAGCAGCAGTTCTGTGTCGGCATCAGTCTCTTTCTTAATCTTTCTGATCAATGCCCCCAGCACATCAAAGGTCTTAGGCAGCACTTCTTCCTCGTTATAACAAGGGATAACTATCAATATCTTCATTTGTAAGCCAGTATTTATTCAGATGCAAAAGTAACTCATTTTTTCTATTTAAACAAGAAAAACGTTTAATATTTTTTATTCTTGATATATATTTCCCGTTTTTCTCCATTCTTTCTTACCATTTCCACTTTACCTGTATCTCCAGATCGGTTTGCGAAGAGCGGGAGATTTCCTGCAAACCAGAAGAGATGTGAGAGCGGTCGAAATAATCGGTTGTACCCAATTTGGCGATAAGCAGCAGATGGGAACCTATCTCAGAGCGTGCCACCAAGGCGTAACGGATGCCATCGCCGTAGTAGCTGCCGAAACTCATCTGATAGAGCAGACCAGGCTCATAAGCATAGATACGGGAGGCAAAATCGGAAGTATGGAAATAGCCCAGGCAGCCTCTCAACGTTCCTTTCAACTGCTTCTTCCATTTCCATTCCCATCCTATATGCTCGCTCACCATATAGCCTTTACTAAGCTCATCGCCCTCATTCTTCATCGCGCTTTCCGCCTGGCTCATCGTATAGTCGAAACTGGTTTTGGCGCTCCATCGTTTTTGGACTATTGTGGTATAGAGGCGCAGACGGCCGGTCGTGGTTCCCGCCTTATCCTTATAACGGAACCTTCCTCCTACCGTCAGCACTCTTGAGGGCTGGAAGAGAATATTCACCAGATTATCCCAACTCTGAGTGCTCTCCCTGGTCTGATACTTAGGCCAGGCGAAATAGGCGAAATCGCTGTAGGCTGTGATGCTCCAATGATGGGCAGGAATCCAGGTAAAGCCCAGATATACGCCGTTTTCATCCTGCACATCGCTCCCCTCGGAAAAACTGTTGCTGAAGAGAGAATAATATCGGGCAGAATAGAACCTGTGAAGAGCCATGAGTGTGAAATGGTCGGAACAGAGATAGGAGGCTGCATTGAGCGTGGCTATGGAACCGCAATCGCCCGTAGCCGTTTCGCCGGAGAGGGTGAGGCGATGGGAGATATAACCATAGCTGATGCTGGCATTCCAGAAGGCATTCCCCTCTGGAGCAAAACGCTTGTAAAGCTGACTTTTATTGGGCGTGAGCGGCAGGGAGAAAGAGGTATAAAAGGCTGTACCTCCGATGTGCCAGCCCTGATGCCGGTAACTGATGTTGCCTCCCACAAGTGTATTGGATGCTACCTTCTGTTTGGCAATCTCATTCACCGTGCGATGCAAACCGGTCTTCAGGATGGTCTTAATGCCCCCGCCGCCAGCAGAAAGCGTAGCATCTATCTGGCGATAAGAAAGAAAGCCGGTCAGTTCGAGGCCCTTTAATAAGGTATAGGTGGCTGCGGCGCCTTGCAGATAATTGGCTGAAGAACGGGAAGAATGACCGCGGATGATGCAGGAAGATGATCTGCCCAAGGAGGTTAAGGCTGAGAGTTTGCCGAAGCCGAAATCATTATTGAGTATCAGTCCTAATCCTGCGTTCAGTCTGTATCTGCCCAGGGTGATATTCTTCCATCTGCCCAGATTCTTTACCTGAAGATAGAAGGAATAGAAGTCGTAACCCATCGTGTTCCTGTCTCCGAAGAATGGTTCGCCGGCATCCTGAGAAGCTACGAATCCCAGTTTGACGGAATTGCCGTAGCGAAACTGGTAGCGCAGTCCGTGCTTGTAAGGATAACCCAGATAGCCGTCGGTTCCGCTCTCATCGCCTTTGCGCTCATAAAAAGGAACCTTCAGCATGCCCATCACTTCGTGCTTGCCATACTGGGCGATGTTTTTAAAACTGGGAAAAGCCGGCTTGCTCCCGTCATCGGCCACATAGAAGAAACAACTCATCAGCTGGCGCTGATACCAGCCGATACTGCTTATCAGGGTAAGCTCGCTCATACTCTTCAGCTGTCCATAGCGGTAGATATAGAACAGGATGTCTTCTACCTGCGATGCAGTAAGAAACGGCATGCGCTCCAGTTCTTCTCTCGTTGCCGTATTCAGATTGACGGGATGCTGCGCCATCTCCTCCAAATCTTCTTCATAGTCCTGCCAGGCTACATGCTCGAAATCTTCGGATGAAGAAAGGTCGGACAGCAGTTGCTGCCAAGGGGGCGAAGCGGAAAGAGAATCTTCGGGCACGGCGCCCAGTTCTGAAAGAGAGGAAGATTGGGCTTGAGCCCATGAGGCACAGAAGATTTGGGAGCTGCCTACGAGAAACAGTTTCAACAAGAGGGATGTTATGGAATGAGCATACTTCATCTGCAGTAGGCACTTCATTTATTAAATTAAGACAAAGTTACTGCTAAAATATGAAAAAGAGAAAGAAAAAGCCAAGAATCTTTCTCAAATTGAGAAATAATCTGTAATTTTGCGGCGTAATTAGTAACACAAAGGGGCTTACACCTCTTTATATATAGAAGAAGCTCCACGAAGAAAAGGAGCTGGACAAAGAACTTTGAGGAGATTTACATGAAACAGAAAATATGCTTTTTACTGGCGATGCTCTTCTGCATCACCCTGCAAACCATGGCGCAGACCGATGGCGACAACCCTGAAGACAGAGAGGTGGACATGGATACTCCTACCTTTGAACCGATGGTGAAGGTAGGAAAAGTGCTCCTAGATCATGACAGCGTGCAATATGTTCAGGTGAACAACGTGTACGTTTATCCGCAGCCGGTATTCAAGAACGCCAAGGAGCGAATGGCTTACAACCGTTTGGTATACAACATCAAGAAGGTGCTGCCGATAGCCAAAGAGGTAAGAAAGATTATCATCGAAACGGGTGATTATCTGGAAACGCTGCCTAACAAGAAGGCAAAGGATGCACACATGAAACTGGTGGAGAAAGGTATCAAACAGGAATATACCCCGAGAATGAAGAAACTCACCTATGCACAGGGTAAACTCTGCATCAAACTGGTATATCGCGAGTGCAATTCCTCATCCTATCACCTGATTCAAGCCTTCCTGGGTCCTATCCGTGCCGGATTCTATCAGGCATTTGCAAGCCTCTTCGGTGCCAGCCTCAACAAGAAGTACGACCCGAACGGTGTTGACAGATTAACAGAAAGAGTGGTAAGACAGGTAGAATCGGGGCAGATTTAACCAACTCATCTTATTCAGAAAGCCCATACACTTAGGTATAAAAGCATTTCCAGTCAATAGGAATTGCTTTTATACCTAAGTTTTTTTGTTGATACAAGCAGAAGAAATCTCCGTTCATCGACGTTGAATGTCCGTTCAGCGTCGTTGAACGGCGGTTCATAGACGTTGAACGGCGGTTCAACGTCGATGAACGAAGATTTAAACAGACTGAAAAAAGAAATGTTCCTAAGAAAAGCAACAACTTTTCCTAGGAACATTTCCTTTTATATTCGAATGGGATGCCCACCTATTCCTCAGTATAAAGCACCTGAATCATAGTCTGACCAACCGCCTTAAGCACATTCTTATCCAGATGAGCCATATCATCGCTCACGGTGTGCCAGGTAGGACCGAAACTGCTCTGCTGGCAGTCTGGATAATAAGCAATCACATCTACAGTAGGAATCTTAGCCTTCTCGTTGACCGGAATATGATCATCAGTAATCATTCCGCCATCGCTCTTAGGGAAGTAAGAGCCAAAACCTGCCTGACGGGCTGCAGCCCAAACCTTCTTCACGATGCCACCGGCATACTGCATAGACATACCTTCACGATAGAACTTGGCTCCCTGTCCGCCCACCATATCGAGGAGGATTCCGAAACGTGGATTATATCCCTCAGGCTTGTTCTCGCTCCAGTACTGGGCACCCAATGCCCAAGTATCGCCATCGTCCTGAACATCAGCCCACTGAGGTGTTCCCCAGTCTTCGGTATCGAAACATACGAAATCTACGCCGATGTTAGGATTCAGCTTCTTGTCTGCCTGCAGCTGGCGGGCTATCTCCAACATGACGGCTACTCCGCTGGCTCCATCGTTGGCTGCCATTACAGGCTTGCGCCAGTTGGTACTGTCAGGGTCGTTGTCAGCCCAAGGACGGCTGTCCCAATGGGCACAGAGCAAGATGCGGGTTTCAGCCTTCGGGTTGTAATGGGCGATGATATTGGTATTCTTCAGGATGGTACCATCATAGCCCTTGAGGTCAGCCTTCTGGGTTTCTACCTCACAACCAAACTGCTTGAACTTGCTCACAATCCATTCGCCACACTTGTCGTGCGCCTCGCTGTTCATGACGCGAGGGCCGAAATCGCATTGTGCGGCACAATAAGCCAACGCCGAATCGGCATTAAAAGCAGGACCTACAGGATTCAGCTTCTCTGCTTCCTCTACCTCCTGAACCTCAGGCGAACTCGAACTGTTCGCATTCTTATAGCTGATAGCTCCAGCTACCACTCCGGCAGCAACTACCAAGCCTAAAATTATCTTCATTTTCTTCGTCATAACATTAATGTTTAAAGTTCTGCACCTGCGTCATCACTCTGAGCCAGTTGCCTCCCCAAATCTTGACAATATCCTGCTCGCTATATTTGCGGCGCAACAGCTGGAGGGTGAAATTGATGAGTTCAGAAGAGTCGGCGAGCCCCCGGATGCCGCCGTCTCCATCAAAGTCGGTACCCAGACCTACGTGGTCGATACCCATCACATCGATGGCATGCTCAAGATGGGCGATAGCGTCCATGATGTCGGCTTCACCTTCTTTACGCAGGAATCCGTGATAGAGCGTGGTATGAGCCACACCACCCTTTGCTGCGAGGGCACGCATCTGGTCATCGGTCAGATTGCGAGGCACATCGCAGAGCGCACGGCTGCTGCTATGGCTGCAGACAATAGGAGTCTGGCTGATATCAAGTGCATCGTAGAAACTCTTCTCGCCACCATGACTCAAATCTACCATGATGCCCAGGCGGTTCATCTCATGAATCACCTTCTCGCCAAAACTGCTCACACCATTATGGGTATTGCAGCCGCGGGCACTATCGCAGATATCATTATCACCATTATGGCAGAGCGTGATATAAACGATGCCGCGCTGGGCGAAATGCTTCACGTTACTGATATCGTGCTCCAGGGCGAGACCGTTCTCGATACCGAGCATAATGCTCTTTCTGCCCTTCCGCTTATCGCTGTAAAGATCGGCAGGAGTGCGGGCTATGCTGAGATACTGACTGTTCTTGCTCACAATCTCTTCTATCTTGTCGAAGATGAGGTCGGCATACTGCGCAGGTCCCTTTACATCGAAAGCCACCTTGCTGCTGAAGCTCTCGCCTATCTGAGGCTGTGGCAGGTAAGCTACCATCGTGGTAGCATCCTGATGACCATCGGTCATCTTATGGAGATCAACCAGGATGCGGGAATCGCGATGATCAAACTTGATGCCCTGAGGGAAGAACATCGGAGTATCACAATGGGTATCGAGCGTAAGGATGCGCTTATGCAACTGCTTGGCTGCATAAAAGTTGTTAGCCTGATTAACCAACCATTGGAAAATCTTCAATCCTTCTTCTTCCAGCCATTCCGGATGCCATTGCACACCGAGAATCTGCTTATATTCGCTACTCTCTACAGCCTCTATAATATGGTCGGAAGATTTGGCGATGGTACGCAGATGCTTGCCTGGCTCGCTTACCGCCTGATGGTGGAACGAGTTGACAAAGATCTTCTCCTTATTATATATATTATATAAGGTGGAATCTTTCCTGATTTCTACGATGTGGGTAGGTTCGGTACGGTCGGCATCCTGGCTGTGCTTTACCAGTTGCTTGATATCCTGACACACCTTTCCGCCCAGCGCAATAGCGAGGGTCTGGATGCCCCGGCAGATGCCAAGCATCGGAATCTGGCGGTTGAAAGCCAATCGGGTAATCATCAGTTCGGCAGCATCACGTTCCTGATTGATGTTGTGAAGACGGGGAGAAGGCTCTTCGCCCATCCACAGCGGATTATGGTCACCGCCACCCGTCAGAATCAATCCATCAAGATGCTCCAGGGTATTGACGATGACCTGAGCATCGGCAACAGGAGGAATAATGACCGGCGTACCGCCAGCCGCTATTACCTGCTTATAATAACGGTCGCGAAGCGTAGCATCGATACCTTCATAATTGGCAGTAAGGCCAATTACAGGCTGATGCTTCGCTTCGGGAAATCTAGAGTATGCATCCTGGAGATGCGACTCTAAGTCAAATGTTTCCATTTGTTTATCTTTCAAAAAATAATGATTCAAGATCTTCTAAAAATCGTACTCAGGTATGGAGACTCTTATTAATCTTCATCGAGAAGTACAGGAATCTCACGCTTGATGCTCTGCTCAAGAGAGATAAGCGTTTCGGTAGAAACCACACCAGGGATAGCCTGAAGCTTATTGTTGAGCAGATCCATGAGCTGCTCGTTGTCGCGGGCATAAAGCTTGATCAGCATGGTGTATGAACCGGTTGTAAAGTGGCACTCTACGATTTCAGGAATGTTCTGCAAGCGCTCTACCACCTTTTTATACATATTACCGCGCTCCAAGTTCAAACCTACATAAGTGCAGGTAGAATAGCCCAGGCTTTTAGGGTTTACATCAAAACCGCTACCGGTGATGAAACCATCCTCCATCAAGTGCTGAACGCGCTGATGGATGGCAGCACGAGACACGCCACACTCTGCGGCTACGTCTTTGAAAGGAATACGGGCATTCTTGGAAAGGATGCCGAGAATCTTTCTGTCTAGATTGTCTATTTTCTCCATTTCGTTTTGTTTTATATTATTCTATTTATAAGGTACTTTGCTATACCAGATAGCAAAATTAATAAACTCTATTGATATAAACAACAAAAAGCACGATTATTTTGCAATTTTCGTGCTTTTTGATAGTATTTATACGATTTTTAACAGAAAAATCGCTTTTATGGCATAGAAATTAAAAAACAAAAGAAGCATGATTTTCAAGAGATCCCTTGGTGGACTCTCACTTTAAATTTCAATAGATTGCCCTTTTCTCTTCAGATGCATTGATTAAACAAGAGGCAAAGACTCTAAAAATATTCAATTAAGGGAAGTTGTAAATACTATATGAACGATTTGTCTTTTAAAAATTATCTCTACGCTGGAGTCGGGTATCTTTTGAAGAATCTCATATTTATAGACCTGTTGCGTCATGGATTATGATGTATATGTAAGTAACATAAAGGAAAAAGAGGTGGATTTTGTCGCCATCAAGAATGATTGAACCATCTATGTACAAGCCACCTATATGCTTGTTGGTGAGCAGACAATAGAGCAAGAATATGCTCCGTTAGAGTGTATTGCTGATAACTATGAAAAAGTTGTGTTCGACCTCCAACAGCCTTCCCGCAATGGCATTAGCATGTATTTCTGTATTTTCAACGGAATCTGATTTGTGTGTAAATTTTGAAAATATGAATAATGGAAATAATGTACTGAATAAAACCATATTATCAGAAAAATAATAGAAATATTTTCCAAAAATCATCTTTTTAACCTATATTTTAGCAAAAATATCTTAATTTATTTGGTGGTTTCATAAATTAGATTTAATTTTGGAGCGGTTTTCATAAAATTTGCAGTTGCATATAACATTATGAGTGGAGACTCATTACTAAAAATGTTTCTTGTACTGCAATACCTACGCCGATTAGATGCTCTCGCATTACATTATTGTAGGTGGGACTGCATAGGCAAGGGTGCCAAATCAGAGGTAATGAGAGCCACTATTTATGGGAAGCGTTTATCATGCGCTTTGTACTTGACGTCTTGAAATTCTCGCAAAGTTTCAAAATGATTCAGTCACGTAACAAGGCAACGATAGATGCTCATGGGATGTTTTTATAATACCCCTAATATCATTCTGTGCATCTTATATAATATAAGGTGTACAAGTTTGGTATATTGGGATAATTATATCAACTATCGGCATGGGTT
>ERZ809407.905-NODE-905-length-29801-cov-8.740503_pt1 | contig 29801 bp, 26 predicted proteins | sample MGYA00520792_ERZ809407 | MGnify/ENA primary metagenome ERZ809407 (study PRJEB31576, sample SAMEA3212665) | Homo sapiens | biome: human-gut; feature: human gut; material: fecal | place: Sweden | collected 2012 ...
ACTCGCTACCTCCACCTTGGCAAGGTGGCGCTCTACCAGATGAGCTACGGCCGCAGATTCCATTGTGGCGCGCCGGGCGTTCCCGGCGACGTCGATTATTATACCGCAGCTTTCGCCTCTTGTCAACTGCAAATTTGCATTTTTTGAAAAAAGGGACGTTTCCGTCCCCCTGCTGCGTACAAAGCTGCGCCGATGTTCAAGTTTGCCGCAGCTGACGCGAAGAAAATTTAATTGCTTTCCATTCTTAATATCGTTATAATTAAGGTTGTCAAATCGTTGCTGAACTTTCGCGCCTGCCGCTTCGGGCTGCTGCACCGAGGAACAGGCGTGTTTTCATGCAGGGGAGAATATAGGAATAAGGAGCAAACGCAATGTACAAGATCACGGAAAAGGTGGCGCTGAACCCCACCGTTACAAAGATGGTCATTGAAGCCCCGCTCATTGCCAAAAAGGCAAAGCCCGGCCAGTTTATCATTGTGCGCCCGTTTGAAGACAGCGAGCGCATCCCCCTCACCGTCGCAGGCTATGACCGCGAGAAGGGTACTGTGGACATCATCTTCCAGATCGTCGGCGGCACCACCATGGAGCTGAACAGCCTCGAAGTGGGTCAGAGCGTCCACGACTTCGTCGGCCCGCTGGGCCGCGCCACCGAGGTGGAAGGCCTGAAGAAGGTCTGCGTCGTCGGCGGCGGCGTGGGCTGCGCCATTGCGCTGCCCATCGCCCGTGAACTCCACGAGCAGGGCTGCGTCGTCCACAGCGTGGTCGGCTTCCGCAGCAAGGACCTGCTCATCCTCGAGGACGAGTTCAAGGCCTGCAGCGACGAGCTGCGGGTCATGACCGACGATGGCAGCTACGGCACCAAGGGCGTCGTCACCGCCGCCCTCGACGAGCTGGTGGCTGCCGGCAACCAGTACGACCTGGTCATCACCATCGGTCCGCTCATCATGATGAAATTCGTGGTCAAGACCTGCCAGAAGCACGGCCTCAAGAGCATCGTCTCCATGAACCCCATCATGATCGACGGCACCGGCATGTGCGGCGGCTGCCGCCTGACCGTGGGCGGCGAGACCAAGTTCGCCTGCGTGGATGGCCCCGACTTCGACGGCGACCTCGTGGATTTTGACGAGGCAATGGCCCGGGGCACCATGTACCGCCCCTTTGAGGCCAAGGCCCGGGAAAAGGCCTGCAATCTGTTCAAGACTCAGGAGGGAATGTAAAATGGCTTTCAATATGGACCCCAAAAAGTGTCCCATGCCCACCCAGGACCCCAACGTCCGCAACAAGAATTTTGAGGAAGTGGCTCTGGGCTACACCGCCGAGATGGCCGTGAACGAGGCCAAGCGCTGCGTCCACTGCAAGAACAAGCCCTGCCAGACCGGCTGCCCCGTCGGCATCGACATCCCCGAGTTCATCGGCCATGTGGCCGAGGGTGACTTCGAAGCCGCCTATCAGGTCATCAATCGTTCCTCTTCCCTGCCCGCCGTCTGCGGCCGCGTCTGCCCGCAGGAGAGCCAGTGCGAGGGCAAGTGTACCCGCGGCATCAAGAACGAGCCCGTCGGCATTGGCCGTCTGGAGCGCTTCGTGGCCGACTGGCACCGTGAAAATGTCCACACTGCCCCCGTCGTGCCTGCGTCCAACGGCCACAAGGTCGCCATCATCGGCGCAGGCCCTGCCGGCCTGACCGCCGCAGGCGACCTCGCCAAGCTGGGCTATAAGGTCACGGTCTACGAGGCCCTGCACGTGGCCGGCGGCGTGCTGATGTACGGCATCCCCGAGTTCCGTCTGCCCAAGGCCATCGTCCAGCAGGAGATCGACGGCCTCAAGAAGATGGGCGTCGATTTCGAGTGCAACATGGTCATCGGCAAGGTGCTCACCATCGACGAGCTGATGGGTGAGTACGGCTACGAGGCCGTCTTCGTGGGTTCCGGTGCCGGCCTGCCCCGCTTCATGGGCATCCCGGGCGAGAGCCTGAAGGGCGTCTACTCCGCCAACGAGTTCCTCACCCGCTCCAATCTGATGAAGGCTTATCTGCCCACCAGCAAGACCCCCATCCGCACCGGCAGGAAGGTCGCCGTCGTCGGCGGCGGCAACGTGGCAATGGACGCTGCCCGCAGCGCCCTGCGTCTGGGCGCTGAGACGGTCTATATCGTCTACCGCCGCGGCATGGCTGAGCTGCCTGCCCGTAAGGAAGAGGTCGAGCACGCCGAGGAAGAGGGCATTATCTTCAAGACCCTCTGCAACCCCGTGGAGATCCTGCCCGATGAGAACGGCTTCGTCAAGGCCATCACCTGCATCGAGATGGAGCTGGGCGAACCGGATGCTTCCGGCCGCCGCCGCCCCATCGAGAAGAAGGGCAGCGAGTTCACGATGGACGTGGACACCGTCATCATGAGCCTGGGTACCAGCCCTAACCCCCTCATCCGCTCCACCACGCCGGGCCTCGAGACCAACAAGCACGGCTGCATCGTCACCGAGGGCGACGAGGGCAAGACCAGCCGCGAGGGCGTGTACGCCGGCGGTGACGCCGTCACCGGTGCTGCTACCGTCATCAAGGCCATGGGCGCAGGCAAGGCTGCCGCCAAGGCCATCGACGAGTACATCCAGAACAAGTAACTACCGATAGCAAAAGCAGGTCATCCCGCCGGGATGGCCTGCTTTTTGTTATCGGTAAAGATTTGCCGCCTCCGCGTTTTCCAGCGTCAGCAAGCGTATCTTCTTGTCGATGCCGCCCGCGTAGCCGGTCAGGCTGCCGTCGCTGCCCACCACCCGATGGCAGGGTACGATGATGGAAACAGGGTTATGCCCCACCGCGCCGCCCACGGCCTGCGCGGAGACGCGCTTTCCGCCGTTTATCTCCGCCAGCTGTTTTGCCAGTGCGCCGTAGGTCGTGGTCTGTCCGTAGGGGATCTGCAGCAGCAGCGCCCACACCGCCTGTCGGAAATCGGAGCCGATAAGATGGAGTTTCGGAGTAAAGTCCGGCTCCCGGCCTGAAAAATAGACGTCCAGCCAGCGGCAGGCGTCTCCCAGCACCGGTGTTGTCCCCTCTTCATTCTCTGGAGGAAGCTTCGCCGCAAAATACTTCTGTGTCTCGAACCATACTCCGGTCAGCCCTTCTTCGTCTGCTGCCAGCAGTATCTTTCCCAGCGGCGAATCGTAATGCATCGTATCGGTCATGACGGTTCATCCTTTCCTTTTCGGCTTTTGGGTCGGCGCGTAGTCCTTGAGGCCCGGCACCGCGCCGCCTGCTGCCGCCCAGAGGTAGAGGCTGGCCACGCTGCAATAGGGACTGAACCGACGGCGGTACTTTTCGAACAGTTTCCGGTCAATTTTTCGGTGGTGGTACACCATCCGCAGCCCACGCTGGATGGCAAGGTCGTCGTAGCTGAACACGTCGGGCCGCTGCATACAGAAGAGCAATATCATCTCTGCCGTCCAGACACCGACGCCTTTCAGGCCGCTCAGCTCCCGGATGGCCTCATCGTCCGACCTCTGCCGGATACCCTCGAGGTCAAATTCTCCGCTCTCGATTTTCCGGGCAAAGTCCGTAATGTATTCGGCCTTTCGGAAGGTCATGCCGAAGCTCTGCAGCTTCTCAGCCCCGGCTCCGAGGACGGCAGCTGCATCCACCACGCCGAACTCGTCCCGCATCCGCTTCCAGATGGTCGCCTGCGCTTTCGTGGAGATCTGCTGGCCGACGATGTGGTGTACCACCGCCGAAAAGAGGTCGGTATCCACTTCCCTCTCGATGTGTCCCGCCTGCGCGATGACCGCCGCCATCCGCTCGTCTCTTGCGCTCAGATACGCCGTTTCCGCTTCGCCGTATTGGAAATACATCTGTCCCGCCTTCTTTCTATACAACCTTTCGTTTGCTCGCAAGTTGTTGATTTGATTATAACAGAACGTACGAAGTTTTGCAATATAAAAGCGCTCTGCCAAAAGGCAGGGCGCTGAAGGTTTGTTGGCAAGCCTATTCTTGGACATTCAGGATGCGGCTCTCTTTTAAATGATAACCCTGCTTTTTATCGGTACGGTGTACAAATCACTTACATTCCTTCTTCATGGCAGAATAGCCGATGAGAACGGTCCACACATAGGCGCAGGTCTTGGGGATCATCAACATCCCGATCATGGGGATGGCATTGGCCCAAAGAACAACGGGAATGTAGAAACCGAAGCTCAGCACGATGGTCAGCCACATCCAGCGGAAAGCCGAGTCGTTATGCTCTTTGGCACTGCGGTAGAACAGCACGATGATCAGCAGTCCCATCAGTGCAAAAGGAATGTTACGGTAAATGCCCCAGGACAGCGGGGATCCGTCGCTCAGCCACTGGTTCTGCGGCATCATGCACAGGATAACACGCACAGCAGCCAGACCGTAGACGGCGGCAGTCAGGCCATTGCTGCCCTTGACCCGGTAGCGCTCACGCCAGACATAGTACAGCAGCACATAAAAGACTGTCATTGTCACAGAGGTGATCCACTTTCCCAGACCCAGGGGAACGGTAAAGTTTTCAAGACCCGTGGTGCATAGAGCCAGAGCACGGGGAATCAGATGGAACGAGTCGCCGGCGCCCAGAACGACAGCCATCAGACCGAACAGCTTGAACTGGTGGCTGCCCTTGCAGCCGCGGATCATCAGGATACCGATGGTGATGACGGATACCAGATACACCGCATCAAAAACAGTTTCTACGATTGCTTGCATAGTTGATCGCTCCTTGTCGATAGATCAAATTGATTGTAACACTGCATTTTTTGCAGGGTCGTCTTAATTTTTACGGTCATCAGGGGCTTGTTTGGCATAGCTGCATCCAAAGCGCAGGATATTGAAGCTGGCAGTGTTCCACACAAGGCAGGCAAGCCGCAGCAGGATACTGCGATGAGCTTTCCTATGAGCATCCCCTTTGAGTGAACAGTGTTCAATTTGGACGTTATAAAATTCCCACAGCAGTGTGGGAAGAAAATGCGGTCAATATAAGGTCCTGCGCACGATCTCCAGCACAGCGGCGGGGTCGTAGTCCTGCCGCAGCAAGGCAGACAGCATAAGCGAAAACAGAACATCGGCAAATTTTTCAACGGTGAATTGCTCATTAAAAGCGCCCGGACGGATCTTGGCATCCTGTTGCAGCACCGTACACAGACCGTTTAAGATATGGCGCCAGATTCGCTGCATGTGCCGTTTGCCATCGGCCTTGTCCTCCTGCATAAAGCCGAGAGAGTGCAGTGTGAAGAATCCGGGATACTGCTCATAGCCGTAGGCCATGCGCTCGTACATCCATTTGACACAGGTCTGCACGTCCTGAAATACGGCCTCGTCCTGCGGGCGGTGGAAAATTTCGCACCAGACGCTCTCGACCGTGGCGCTGATAAGCTCAGCCTTGGAGTCATAATAGTTGTAGATCGAGCCGACCGAGACCCCGCATGCCGAGGCGACAGAACGGATGCTGACTGCCGCCCAGCCCTTTTCCCGGATAAGCTCACGGCTGTTTTTTAAGATCTCTTCCTTGGAGGTCACGATCGTATTCATGTAGTCACCCTCAATATGAACAATGTTCATATTTATTATACTGCCTCTTCCCACTTTGTCAAGAGGATTTCATAAGTCGCGGGCCGGCTGGAAGCTCTGGCTTTCCCAGGGGAAAAGGAACCGTGATACCGGTTTGATCCTGCCTCGGGTGTTATTTTTTCTGTTGCTTTGGACGCGAAAAAGCCCCGCCTTCAAGCGAAAAATCTTGAAAGCGGGGCTGTTTTTTTTTTTTACGTTGTTCTGTTCTATTTTCGAGAGGTTCAAAAAGCCGGAAGGCAAATTTTTATTACTCGAGCTCGGTAAGTTCGGGTTCATACTAAATAAATTTGTTTAGTATGGCTATTCTTGAATGTTCACTTTTTCATGAGATTGCTGTGCTAGATGTGGCTTGCTGATTTTTTAGTATCAGGATAGTATCACTCAACCAGCGGAGTCTCTGTGAGTATTATAACGAACTCTCCCTCATAAAGCAAGTCTGTTCTCTACTACCGAATGTTAACAATAAATTCCTTACTTTTCGCTACACAAATTCCATTTTTTATAATAAAGCATTGCACTGAATGTGTTCCTTTATACAAAGTGCTTTCCCTCTTCCCATCAAATCCCTCATTGGATGGTTCAAAATTTCCTCGTAAGCAATTTGCCATTGTAGCTTCTTGCCCAGTATTCACAACTTGCCATATAACGCTATATGGTCGCCTTACTCCAGTTAATGCCCGAAAATGCAATGTGCATCTTTTTTCAAGTGGGATATCGTTGCTTATATACTCAACATCGCTTCCATCTGCTGCAGTCACTCTTAATGTTATAAAAGCAGCTCCACCACGCTGCATAGGCCATCTTGGCTTTTCCTTATAAGGTGCGAATATACAACTGTATACATTACTAACGCTTGAGCATGCAATAGCCTTGCAGCCTTCTTTGGGGAATTCATCTCCTAATATTTTTCTCCATGTATCATTTTCTGTTCCTTCATCGTTTAACATTGAAACATGCTCACTAAGTTTATCTATAAAATTAGAAAAATCCGTTGTACTATACCCAGCAAGCAGATCATTGCCCTCAATTTTTTCTGATGGGTCACTTATAGTTGGATTCACTCTGGCATCTGCATAATCTTCTTTATATGTAGCTACTATATTTTGCATTGTTGCAATAAGAAAATCTTCTGTTCCAAGAGATGAATCTCCCAAATTATCTGCTATGATTTTTTCTAGTGTAATTCCTTTGGGATATTTAATATCCTCTGGACAATTTGTCTGACGCCACCACTTAAATATTTTTACAAGTGGTTTATATTTTTTATTATGTTCTTTGTTGACTGTAGTAGACCACACTTTATGACCTTTAGGATCAGTTTTTGTCCATTCTCCTGTATTAGAATCCCCAATATAATACACTTCCTCATCATCTTGATCAGAGATAACTGGAACAACATCTATTGACAGTCCGCCCATCTCAATTCCAACAGAATGCGATTGAATTGTTGCTGAATTATAATTCGCATTTTGAATCAAGACATCTTTTAACTCACTTATTACTTTCTTGGAATCATCTGTCATCTCATAAGACGTCACAACTATAATGTCCACATCTCTCTTTTTCCCTTTAGATGTGGGTCTAATAGATGTATGTTTTGCGTATGAACCGGACAAAAATGTATCTACATGTATTTTTTTATAAGTATCATGATTCTTCAGATAATCCCTCAATGTACTTTGCAAACTGCTAATATATGCCACTGTTGTACTACTCGGTTCGATTTCCGACAAGAAATTATTGAAATCCCGCTGTTTCGCCATAGTCTTTCCTTTCTTATGGATGTTGATGAACTTCTATCTTTTGCGCATACGCATTATAATCAATTGCTGGTACGGTTCCTATTTCCTGCAATTTTCCCAAAACTTTCAAAAGAAAATATACAAGTGATTTTGACTTGTCGCAGTAACTTATTGTCTTATCCCCTCGATCACATACAAAAGTTCCTGCTGCCACACAGCATATCATATCAAGCCTTTTCAACTCGTTTTCAGATAGGTTGTTTGCAATGTTATCTATAGTACTCGATTCTGCCCAGTCAGATGTTGTTGTTAATAGTCCTGCAACAATTTTGTGTAGTGGTTTAGGGTCATATTTTCCTCCTGCGTGCTTTATTGCCACTGATGTCCGTTTTAATTTTCTTACACTTTCTGTCTTATGTTGGGCATATTCCATATAGCCTTTGTTTAGGCTTTGCTTTACTTCAAAAACTGCATATACGCTTTCCGCTGGAATCAAAAATGTTTCATTGTGTTTAAGCACCAGATATGAGTACTGTCTATCGTAAATGATTACATCTATTTGTTCGCTTTCGTTCCCATCTGCATCAATTACAACTCCTTTGGCAACAGCATATCTATTCGGAAGATATGCCATTAGCCACTCTCTCCAATTATCTTCTGTGTCGTCCCCTTTCATTCCAGGATGCATCAATACTGATGCGCCAGTCTTTAGCCCTGCTTCCATTTCTTGTTGCATTCCATCATACAGTTTTCCAAGATCAACACTCGGCATTTTCGCATTCCTCCACTCTTAATTTCAAAGCATCTTGGTTCCAATCCCAAAGAATTTATCGAAGAAGCTCTTCAGTTTATCGATTACGCCTTGCTTCTTCTGTGCACGGCCACCGCCGCCAAAGCGAGAAACAGGAGGCATCAGTTTGTCAATATCAGTGCCAACAGTCTTGATTTCGCCATCCCGGAACGCATTGGCCAGATACTTGCGTGTCTCCGGCTCCTTCAGTTTTTCCTCTTGGATGATCTTTGCAAGCTCTTTCTCCCGCTGTTCGGACACATAGGTGTTCCACTCTGCCATCACGTCATCCACATCATTGACCCCTGCAATAAAGGTTTCGATCAGCTGCTTTTTGCTGCGCAGTTCCGGGCTGGCATCAATCGCCTTGCGAATCGTGATGAGCACTTCCTTGTCATCGCAATGGGTGTCATGGTACTTTTTGACCAGCATCAGGATGTAGTCAATGTTGATTTCCACCTGCCGAATCAGCTCCACCTCAAACACCACATCATCGGTGATGTCCTCTTTGGTTTCATCGTGCTTTTTGTTGCGCCATTCATCCCGCAAATCCTGATAGCGTCCCAAGTAGTCCTGTAGATCCCGTTCCGTGATCAGCTCGTTGCCCTTGAAATCATCAAAGGAGGACAGCAGGTTCCGCATCCGCAGCAGCGCACCAAACAGCACGATAAAATCTTTCTGGTTCTGCTCTCCGACGATCTGCGGCTCTGTCAGCGGGAATTTTTCTTTCAAAGCGTTTATCATCTCAACATAGCCCTGATAATGCTTCCCTTGGTCATCGTCGTAGCCTTTATAATAATCAGAATACTTCCTCAGCAAAACCACTCCTCCGGCTTTGTTATCCCCGAAGAAACCAATTGCATAATCTACCCGCTTTTGCAGGTTGCGGAAGCAGACGATATTGCCAAAGGTCTTGATGCTGTTCAAGATACGGTTCGTCCGGCTGAACGCCTGAATCAGACCGTGCATCTTCAAGTTCTTGTCCACCCAAAGAGTATTCAGGGTCGTGGCATCGAAGCCCGTCAGGAACATATTGACCACGATCAGCAGGTCAAGTTCCTTGTTCTTCATGCGGAGCGATACATCCTTGTAGTAGTTCTGGAACCGTTCGCCATCGGTCGAGTAGTTCGTGTGGAACATCTCGTTGTAGTCCTGAATGGCGGCATCCAGAAAATCCCGGCTGCTCTGGTCGAGGTTGGAGGTATCTTCCGGGTTTTCCTCGTCCAGAATGCCATCCGTTTCCGCTTCATTGGCTCCATAGCTGTAAATGGTAGCAATGCGCAGCCGCTTGGTCGGGTCTGCCGCCATCTGTTTTTTGAACTCCTGATAATACAGCTTTGCCATCGGCACAGATGCCACGCAGAAAATCGAATTAAAACCGCTGACGCGCTGTTTTTGCTTGATTTCCTCCACTGCACCACGCTGGGCAGAGGCCACCTCTGCCACATTCGTCAGCAAATTAAACTCATACGATTTGTCTCCCCGATAGGTTTTCTGGTCGAAGTGGTCGAGGATGTACTTTGTCACCAGAGAAATACGCTTGGGAGCCATGAATGCCTTTTCCCGGTCAATGTCCCAAACCTGCTTGTCGTCCATGTCCGGCTCTGCGTCCATCGTTTTGATGTAATCCACACGGAACGGCAGCACGTTCTTGTCGTTGATGGCATCCACGATGGTGTAGGTATGCAGTGGTAGAACCTTTTCGCCTTTTTCATTTGGTTCACCGCCAAACAACTGAGGCGTTGTCCTCATACCGGGTTTTCCGCTCGTACCTGCATTTGCTGCGTAAATCGGTGTTCCGGTAAAACCGAACAGGTAGTACTTTTTGAAGTTGTGAACGATAGCACCGTGCATATCACCGAACTGGCTACGGTGGCACTCGTCAAAGATGATCACCACGTGCTTCTGATAGACCTCATGCCCCGGATTTTTCTTGATAAAGGTCGCCAGCTTCTGGATGGTGGTAATGATGATATGCGCTTCCGGGTTTTCCAACTGGCGTTTCAGGATCGTAGTGCTGGTGTTAGAGTTTGCTGCCCCCTTCTCGAAACGGTCATACTCCTTCATGGTCTGGTAGTCCAAGTCCTTGCGGTCTACCACGAACAGCACCTTGTCGATATAAGGCAGCTGCGATGCCAGCCGTGCCGTTTTGAATGAAGTCAGCGTTTTGCCGGAGCCCGTGGTGTGCCAGATGTAGCCGCCGCCCTCGATGGTGCCATACTTTTTGTAGTTGTTGGCGATCTCGATGCGGTTCAGAATCCGCTCCGTTGCCGTGATCTGGTAGGGACGCATCACCATCAGCATCTTTTCTGAGGTAAAAATGCAGTACCGGGTCAGCACGCTCAGGATCGTGTGCTTGGCGAAAAATGTACGGGTAAAATCGATCAGATCCGTCAGCATCCGGTTGTTTGCATCCGCCCAGTAGGAGGTAAATTCAAAGCTATTGCTGGTCTTTTCCTTTTTCGTCTTGCCGTGTTTGGCGTCCTTAATGGCATTGTAGCGGGTGCTGTTGGAGTAGTACTTGGTATTTGTGCCGTTGGAGATCACAAAAATCTGCACATACTCATATAAGCCGCAGCCCGCCCAGAACGAATCCCGCTGGTAGCGGTTGATTTGGTTGAACGCCTCCCGGATGGCCACCCCGCGCCGCTTCAGTTCCACATGAACCAGTGGAAAGCCGTTGACCAGAATCGTCACATCATAGCGGTTATCATGCCGCGCGCCGTCTGCTTGTTTTACCTCATACTGGTTGATGACCTGCAGTCGGTTGTTATGGATGTTCTTCTTGTCGATCAGCGTAATGTTTTTGGAGCTTCCATCATCCCGGTGCAGCACCTGCTTACTTTCTTCCCAATCCTGAATCTTCCGGGTCTTCTCGGGAATGTGCTCGTTGGGGTTGGCAATTACATCACTGAAAAACTGCCGCCACTCCGTATCGGAAAACTGGTAGTGGTTCAGCTCTTCCAGTTGGCTGCGGAGGTTGGCAATCAGTTCATCCTCGGTATGCAGCGGCAGATAGGTGTAGCCCTGCTCGCACAACAGCCGGATAAACTCTTTTTCCAGTTCCGCCTCGCTTTGGTAGCTGTCAGAGCGCACCTTGGAGGGTTCATAGGTGGCAACAACGGTATCTTCATTGGTAGCCGCAACGATATTGAAAAAGGACATTTTCACACCCGCCTTTTACTCATATAAACCTGCTTCTTCTCGTTCCACTCGAATATCTCGTAGTTTTCTTCCCTGATAAAGCCAATGCACCGGCCCTTGTAGCGGATAGGTCGTCTGCATGATTTTTTGAGCCAACGCAGAAAGCGAATAGGCTTTACCCTGATACTCAATTTGCCTATCATCTTTTACAACGGCTACAACCTCAGGATGATTTTGCAGCACGACCTCTGCCCCCATCGGAATACCACATTTAATAAATGAGAACGGGGCTTTGCGTTCTTTTGCTTCTTCCTGAATTTCAGCCGCAACTTCTTCGTCTGTAATCTCATGGCCTTCCGGGGTAAGGCGCTGCAGTTTGTCCATTGTGCCGCTTAATTTTGCAATGCTCTCCAAAAGCGCATAAGCATCCTCTTTTGTCATTGCATAAAACTCTTTTGTTCTTGTCTTGCCATCGAACGTATCAATAGCGCGCAAATCAGGATTCAAACGGTCAATCAGGCTATGCAGTTCTTTATCTTGTAGCGGAGTTGAAACATCGTAAGTAGCATATACCCGAAACGCAAATGGGATGCACTCGCTTCGATTTAACTGTTTCAGTCGATTCTCGATATTGGTCGCATAGCCAATTTTTACATAATCGGGAAAAGAGGGATTTGTCAGGATATAAATTACACCAGCCTTTTTTGCTGCACTCACGTTGCAGCCACCTCCTTAAACGTCAACAATTTATCTCGATAATATTCATACTGCTTTTGTCTTGCTTCAATCTCTGCTGGCAGGCCGCTGGTCAAATCATTGCTGATAGCATCAAAACGGTCGAGGATAGAAACAATGCGCTTTTGCTCCTCAATAGGTGGTACCGCAATCACAGCCTTTGCAATATTATCATTGTATAACCTCTGTATTGTCCCTCCGCTAGATACTTTCCACGGTTTCAGTTCATAGCAGTAGCGAAGATAGCTATTCAAAACAATACTTTCATCGTTATCAATCCAAACGATATTGGAATCTTGGAAGTATGCAGGCTCCCCATCATAAACAACTGTTCTGCCAATCGTTCCCGCTGCAGAAATCAGCACATCGCCTTTTTTCGGAAAATTATACTTTGATTGGTATTCGTCAAATGTTTCTTTCGAAATATATGCATCTGCTTTCTTGCCAAATGTTCCAATTTTATAAAAAGGGACACCTTCAACTGTATTTGTTTGGCTCTTCAAAATGCGCTTACACATACAAATCGGCCCGATATCGCCCAAAGAGATTTTCACAATCTTAGCCTTTTCGTTTCCGCTAAATGTTAATAGCTTATTCCGATAAAATGTGTACTGCTTTTGACGAGCTGTAAGCTCTGCTGTAAGCTGGTTTTGTAATTTTACAACATTTTCCGTGTAATTATCCAAAGTATGGACAATCTCACTCTGAATCTCAATTGGTGGAAGCGGTATTTCAAATTCACGAATATCTTCAACCGTGATTGTCGCTTGCCCAGCACCTTTAGTTTTTCTACGAATTTGATGTTGTACATTATGAGATTCCACACAATAATAAACATAATCGACATCATATTGTGGTAAGACTTTTGCCACACAAATTGCCCCACCTAAAAAGCACTTGCGTTCGCCCGGAAACAAGCCAACATTACCAATACTTGCTCCCACAATAGAAAAGAGAATACACTTTTCATCCAACGTAATCTTAGGAAACTGCTCCACAATATCCATTGGCACATAATAGTCTGTTTGATAATTAAAGTTTTTTCCCGCGAAAAACTTTGTCTGGATGTATGGAACAGCGTTTTCAGCTGGTTCCATCAGTAATCTTGCTTTAATATGGTTTGTGTAATCAAATCCTGTCTGCTTTGTTATCAGGGAACATAGCGTCCCCAATTTAACATATTCTACACCATCCGGGCAAAGTTCCCGAATCATTTCATCCAGCTTACTCATTTTTCATTTCCCACCTAATACAGCTCATCGTCTGCCGTTCTTGTACTATCATTGGATAAATCATATAATCCCAAGGCATCAGTTTTAGCAAGTATGGAATATTATCTGTTCTGATGATTTCAAACCCATCTCTGTACACATAAATCACATATCTGATTTTATCCTTGAATTGATAAATATAATTCAAAATTTTCTTATCTCTACTAAGACGATAATTTTTGAAATCTTCTTGTTTACGCATATCGCCTTGCGACATACCATTGATCCAGTCTGTATATACGCATTCTATCATTCCTAGTGCGCTTTCATCATACTCGATCATGAAAATTCCTATTTCTTTAGTTCCATTATATTTTTCAAGGCTTTGAAGATGTTTCTCCCAGCTATCTTGAAAAGATTTCTTCAAATCCTCATAACTATGCGCACCATATTCAAATGTCCAGCTTGTTGAACGCAGTGTATTGCACTCCATTTCATGCTCCCACTGCTTTCTTACTTCTTCTTGCTCTTTTTGAACTGCACTTTTAAAGGCCTGTTCGTCTTTCTTGTGCTCTGCTCCTTTTCGAGTGGTTTTAGAAGACGTAACCTGAAAATGTTCTATAAATCCTTTCTGAAATATAAAATCCGGGAACTCACTAAGGCGTTCATTCGGTTTAGCCGTTCTCAGGATACTCGCAATTTCAAATCTATCATCTTCCAATAATCCAAAACAGCTTTTATAGCATTCGTGATTTACAAGCCACTGCCACAGCCCATTATTAAATTCATCATCCGTTGCATTTAGAATTGTACGGTGTCCAAAGGGTTCCTCACAGGGCATATCATTTCGCCAAAAGAATCCCCGCTTCACCAAATCCAAACAGTTTTGTTCTTTTATTCCTCTTTGGGTTGTCTGCCCCATAAGTATCTCCTTTCCATTTTATTCAATTGAATTTGTTTCCAAATACCTATCAAAATCGCTCTGGTACAGCCGATCCTGTACCACACGATACTTTTCAAACTCCGTTTCGGCGTGCATCTTTGCAAGCTGTGCCGAAATCTTGCCTGCATCTTTCAGCACTTCCAGATCATCTGCCTGCAAATAGATGTCCAACCGCTTGGCCCAGTCCTCCATGGTCATGGGGATATGACGGCGGGCACGGTTTTCCGCCAAATCGAGGTAAGCCGAAACGATCAGTTCCATGGACTTCATTTCATCTTCGGTCAGGTAGTTTTTCGCCACCGAAACATCGCTTTTTTTGATTTTGCCGTTGGGAGCATCCTTCCATGTGTGAAGCCCCATGTGCGGCTTTTCGGCATCGGCACGCTCATAGATCAGTTCTGCCGCTGTATGGCGATGCACGGCATAGTGCATCTTGTTCTGTACCTTCGCAAAGAACTCTTTTGTGGTCAGCGCATTGCGGTCATAATCCAGCGAAGTAGCGTAAATGTCAGTGAGTTTCTGGTAGAAGTTGCGCTCTGAAATGCGGATCTCCCGGATGCGCTCCAATTGCTCTTCAAAGTATTTCTTGGTCAGGACTGTGCCGCCGTTTTTCAGGCGCTCCTCATCCATTGCCCACCCCTTGATGGTGTACTGCTCCACGATCTGGTTCGCCCAGACACGGAACCGCACCGCCCGCTGGTTGTTCACCTTGAAGCCGACCGCAATAATTGCCTGTAAATTATAGTGTGCCACCTCGCGCGAAACCTTGCGCCCGCCTTCTTCCTGAACTATTAAGTATTTCTTAATAGTTGCTTCCTGCGTCAATTCTCCGTCCTCATATACCTTTTTCAGGTGTTGATTGATTGCCGGAACAGAAACATCGTAAAGGGTCGCCATCATCTTTTGCGTCAGCCAGATGTTTTCATCCTCGTAGCGCATCTCGATGCTGTCTCTGTCCTCCCCTGTGGAGGCAACAAAGGTCAGGTATTCTGCCGCAGAGGAACGAATCAACGCATTTTCTTTCTTTTCGTTTTCCATCTCAACCCTCAATTTCTGCCACGATCCGGTCAATGGCGGCCCGCAGTTCATTCTCTCGTGCTACGATTTGTGCGATTTCAGCGTTCAGCTTTACAATGTCAATCTTCTCGCGGGTGTCCTTTGCCTCTACATAGGTAGAAACGGACAAGTTATAGTCATTTTCATGCACCTCAGTATACTCCGCCAGATGGGAGAAGTGTGCTTCTTCTGCCCGCTGTGCAAAGGTGTCCACTATTTTGTTAATGTTCTCCGGGGTGAGTTTGTTGTTGTTCGTCACCTTGACGCACTCGGAAGAAGCATCAATAAACAGCACTTTATTGTCCGTTTTACCCTTTTTCAGTACCATGATGCAGGTGGCAATACTGGTACCAAAGAACAGATTGCTCGGCAACTGGATGATGCAGTCAATAAAGTTGTTGTCCACCAGATACTTGCGAATTTTCTGCTCTGCGCCGCCACGGTACATGATACCGGGGAAACAAACGATTGCCGCCGTACCGTTGGAAGCCAGCCATGCCAGCGAGTGCATGATAAAAGCCAAATCCGCTTTGCTTTTCGGAGCCAGAACACCAGCTGGGGCAAAGCGCGGGTCATTGATGAGCAGCGGATTCTCGTCACCGGCCCACTTGATGGAGTACGGCGGATTCGATACGATCAGCTCAAATGGTTCATCATCCCAGTGCTGCGGATTGGTCAGCGTGTCCTCACAGGCAATGTCGAATTTGTCAAACTCGATGTCGTGCAGGAACATATTGATGCGGCACAGGTTGTACGTTGTGATGTTGATTTCCTGCCCAAAGAAGCCATTGCGCACGGCATCCCGTCCCAGCACCTTTTCTGCCTTCAGCAGCAGCGAACCAGAGCCGCAGGCCGGATCATAGACCTTGTTGATTTCCTTCTTGCCTACGGTACCCAGCCGGGTCAGCAGCTCCGAAACATCAGCAGGCGTAAAGAACTCGCCACCGGACTTGCCTGCATTGCTGGCGTACATGGTCATCAGGTATTCATAGGCATCGCCAAAGGCATCAATGTCATGCTCTTTCACATCGCCAAGGTTCATATCTGCCACGCCGTTCAGCAGTTTCACGAGCTTCTCATTGCGCTTGGCAACGGTCGCCCCCAACTTGTTGCTGTTCACATCGTAATCATCAAACAGCCCTGCAAACTGCCCCTCGGAGGAGCTGCCCTTTGCGGATTCTTCAATATGTCGGAACACCGTTTCCAGCGTTTCATTGAGGTTTTCATCGCTGGCCGCTTTTGCCCGCACATTGCAGAACAACTCACTGGGCAGGATGAAGAACCCTTTTTCCTGTACCAGCCCTTCCCGTGCCTGCTCTGCCTCTGCATCAGACATATCTTCATAGCGGAAATCCGGGTTGCCTGCATCAATTTCGCCCTGATTGATATAGCTGGCAATGTTCTCCGAAATATAACGGTAGAACATCGTACCGAGAACGTAGCTCTTGAAATCCCATCCGTCCACTGCGCCGCGCAGGTCATCCGCAATCGCCCAGATTGCACGGTGCAGCTCTTCGCGTTCCTGCTCTTTTTTGGTGTCTACCATTTTTATTTCCTCCATCAAATGCGGATTTCCGCATTGTTTTCTTTCATTTTAACATAGTAAATGTACCACTATTGGTACACCATGGTGTTTTTCCCAAAAAGGATATACTTTCCCTTTATACTATCCTAGTAAAGCGTACCACAGCTTTTCCGTGATTGCAAGCCGATAAAACTTTCTATTGCATTTTTTGTCGAATTATCACTTATATGTACAGACCCCCGCCAGCATTCGCTGACGGGGGTCTGCTATGCTTACAGCTCTATGCTATTCTGCCTGTTCTTCTTCTGGCACCTATCTGTGGTCTGCTCCTGCTCCCTCATAAATCCAATGACTTGCTGCATCTTTTCGGCACCGAAATAGTTCCATACTCGCCTGAAATCACGTTTCATCGCATATAGCTGCGAATTCTCAGCTTTTACCTGTTCCAGCTGCTGGCTCAAATGGCGGGTAGCCTTCTTCTCGTCCTGATAGAAATACTGGTACTTATCCCTCTCGTTCTTAACCTCCCAGTACTTCCGATGGAGAGCAAAAAGTACCTTCACCAACTTCTGGATCAGCGGCATGGCCTTCTTCTCCCGATAGCTCTTGGCGGTCTCAAACGTGGCTGCTTCTGGCACCCATTCTTCTGGCCGCTGGGAGTACTGCGCTGACAGGTTTTCCAAACCTTCCATGATGGGAGCCAGCTTGTTCAGCTTCTGGCTCTGCTTCTGGTAAGTCTGCTCCACTTTCTGCATCCGCTGCTCGGCAGCGTCTACGGCTGTCTGTACCGTTTCCAGCTGCTCCTGTATCTCGGTCAGGTCGGTCTGGCACTCCTGCTTGGCAGCTTCCAGAGCCGCCACCTCTTTACTGCGCTCCCGCTTTTTGAGGTCCAGCACAGACAAGTGCTCTTCGTGGGTGCCTTTCTGTTCCCACTCGATGCCGTGCCTCTCCATCACGGCAGCAAGCTGCTCCTTCTCGCCGTTCTATCCGAATGAAGTTCCAGCAGGTATTCCCTGTTCGGCACTGTGCTGTCCCGATATATCGTAATATGTCAGGCGCTCGCTTGCTGTCTGGCAAGGTCTTTGCGGTTTATACTGTTCGGACGGTCGTTTTGTTTTCATTAAACTTATTTGTTTAATTTTAGCTTACTATACTAAGCATATTTGTTTTTGTCAAGTGGCTTTTCGGAAAATATTAAACTTTTTTGTTTTGTATCACCTTGACTTCTCCTAAACATATCTGCTATACTCATTGTAAAATACATACAAGGAGTGGACACGTTATGGCGATTGGGGAGAGAATACATTTTTTCCGCATTCTGCGTGGGATGACGCAGAAATATCTTGGTACGATTGTCGGCTTTCCCGAACGGAGCGCAGATGTGCGTCTGGCACAGTACGAAACGGGCACACGCAAACCGAAATCAGAGCTTACCGCTGCGCTGGCACAGGTGCTTGATGTTTCCCCGCAGGCTCTTGATGTTCCCGACATTGACAGCTATATCGGATTGATGCACACTCTGTTTACCCTTGAAGATATTTACGGTCTGACCGTCAGCGAAGCAGACGGAGAGGTCTGCTTAAAGGTAGACAAGAGCAAAGGCAAAGAAGCCTATGAGCTGCTGAAAATGCTGCACGCTTGGAAAGAACAAGCGGATAAGCTATCTTCTGAAGAAATCAGTAAAGACAAATACGATGAGTGGCGTTACCATTACCCGGAATTTGATACCACGCAAATTTGGGCGAAAGTTCCTTCGCAGGAACTTAGTGCCGCTATGGTTGAAGCCTTCAAAGACAAACTCAAAACCGATGATTGAAAGCAGGTGTACTATGGCGTCAAGTAAAGATTATTTAACCTTTGTATTAGAACAGCTATCCGATTTGGACAGCATCTCCTATCGGGCAATGATGGGCGAGTACATTCTCTACTACCGTGACAAAATCGTTGGCGGTATTTACGATGACCGCTTACTTGTAAAACCTGTATCCTCTGCCATTTCCCTTATGCCAACAGCAACTTACGAATTACCCTATGAGGGAGCAAAGGAAATGCTTTTAGTCGATGGTGTTGACAGCAGAGAATTTCTTTGCAACCTGTTTCTGTCTATGTACGATGAACTTCCTGCACCAAAGAAAAAGAGAACCACCTCCAAAAAATAACGACAAAAAGCCCTTAGCCATGAGTTTCATACCCACAGCTAAGGGCTTTATAATATGGATTTATTTGCTGCACAACCGCCCGTCAATCATTCTCTAACCTTTAAACCACTGGATTGCAAGAATAATGGCACTTATACAACTGTTATCAATTTGTTATCAAAAGACTTTTAAAAAATGCTGCAAACCCGCATAAACGCTTGGTTTGCTAAGCATTTTTGTTTACTCGAGCTCGATCGTGGCCGGCGGCTTGCCGGTGCAGTCGTAGAACACGCGGTTGACGTGCTTGACCTCATTGACGATGCGGCTGGTGACAGTACCCAGCACGTCCCAAGGCATATTGTAGCTCTCGGCGGTCATGAAGTCAGTGGTAGTGACAGCGCGCAGGGCCACGGCGTAGTCGTAGGTGCGCTCGTCGCCCATGACGCCGACGCTGTGCATATTGGTCAAAGCGGCGTAATACTGGCTGATTTCCTTATCGAGGCCGGCCTTGGCGATCTCCTCACGCCAGATGGCGTCGGCGTCCTGCACGATCGCGACCTTCTCGGGGGTCACTTCGCCGATGATGCGGATGCCCAGACCGGGGCCGGGGAAGGGCTGGCGGCTGACCAGATACTCGGGCAGACCCAGCTCACGGCCAGCCTGACGGACTTCGTCCTTGAACAGGTTGCGCAGAGGCTCGACCAGCTCCTTGAAGTCCACGGTGTCAGGCAGGCCGCCGACATTGTGGTGGCTCTTGATGACGGTGGACTCACCGCCCAGACCGCTCTCGACGACATCGGGGTAAATGGTACCCTGCGCGAGGAAATCGACCTTGCCGATCTGCTTTGCCTGTTCCTCAAAGACGCGGATGAACTCCTCGCCGATGATCTTGCGCTTGCGCTCCGGCTCGGTGACACCGGCCAGCTTTGCAAAGTAGCGGTCACGGGCGTCCACGCAGATGAAGTTGATGTCAAAGCCGTTGGCGTTGCCGGGGCCGAAGACAGAGCAGACCTCTTCCTTCTCGTTCTTGCGCAGCAGGCCGTGGTCTACGAACACGCAGGTCAGCTGCTTTCCGATGGCCTTGGCCAGCATGGCAGCCAGCACGGAGGAATCGACGCCGCCGGACAGGGCGCAGAGCACCTTGCCGCTGCCGATGCGCTTTTTCAGGGCCTCGACGTTGTTCTCCACGAAGGAGTCCATCTTCCAGTCGCCGGTGCAGCCGCAGACGTTGTACACGAAGTTGTGCAGCATCTTCTTGCCCTCAGCGGTGTGGAGCACCTCGGGGTGGAACTGGACGGCGTACAGCCCCTTTTCCTCGTTCTCAGCTGCGGCCACCGGGCAGTTGACGGTGTGGGCAGTGATCTTGAAGCCGGGCGCAGCCTGCTCGATATAGTCGTTGTGGCTCATCCAGCAGACGGTGGAGGGCTGCACATCGGTGAACATCTTGCTGCTGTTGTCCACGAAGACCTCGGTCTTGCCGTACTCGCGCTCGGGTGCGCGGCAGACATGGCCGCCCAACAGGTGCATCATGAGCTGGCTGCCGTAGCAGATGCCCAGCACAGGCACGCCCCAGCTGAAGATCTCGGGGTCGATGGTGGGCGAATCCTCCAGATAGACGCTGTTGGGGCCGCCGGTGAAGATGATGCCCTTGGGGTTCTTCGCCTTGATGACGGACAGGTCCGTCTTATAGGAATAGATCTCACAGTAGACATTATTCTCGCGGACGCGGCGCGCGATGAGCTGATTGTACTGGCCGCCAAAGTCCAGCACGATCACGGTTTCATGCTGCATGATGTTCTCCTCTCTCTATATCACTGGTGTGCTTCTTATAGCTAAGATTTAGTATAGCACATTTCACAACCAAAAGCGACATCTTTTGTGTATTTTTCTGTTTTGTTTTTCGTTTCGAATTGTAAACCTTTTCGCAAATCCAAAGTTGACGCAGCGTTTGCAGTCTGCCATACTGGGAGTATGGCCGCTTTGGGCCAGAACGTATAGGAGGAACAATTCTTATGAGTCAGAACACCCAGGCCGCTGCGGCCACCAAGTCCAAGTTCTCTGTGCGGGACATCTGCTATGCAGGTCTGTTCGCCGCCGTCATCGCCGTCATGGCCCAGATCTCCATCCCGATGCCTCTGGGCGTCCCCATGACCATGCAGACCTTCGCCATCACGCTGGCTGCTGTGGTGCTGGGTTCCAAGCTTTCCGCCATCGCTTCGCTGGTGTACCTGGCACTGGGCGCTGTGGGCGTGCCGGTGCTGGCAAACTTCTCCGGCGGTTTCGATAAGTTCGTCGGCCCCACCGGCGGCTTCCTCATCTCTTTCCCCCTGATGGCCTACATCATCGGCCTCGGCGTGGAGCACCGTGACGCCTTCAAGGGTGCTTTCGTCACCGCTGTCATCGTCGGCACGGTGGTCAACTATGTGGTGGGCGTTGCAATGTTCGTGGTCGTCGCCCACAGCACCATCGCCGTGGGTATCACCGCCTGCGTCCTGCCCTTCATCCCCACTGCCATCATCAAGGCAGTTCTGGCCTGCGCCATCGGCCTGAATCTGCGGAAGCGCATTCCGGGGCTGAAAGCATGAGCATCGTACTTCGTCCCCATCATCTGCTCTGCACGCAGGGCTATTCCGGCAAAGGCTATGACAACGATTTCGTGGCCCACATGACCGATGTGGTGCATCAGCTGCGGGATGTTCCCGGCACCACCATCCACCTCACCTTCTCCACTGACACCCTCTGCTCCTGCTGCCCCAACAAGCTGGGGACTGACCTCTGCGACACGCAGGAAAAGGTCAAGCGCTACGATGCAAAGACCGTGGAATACTTCGGCCTCGAGGAAAAGGATTACGTCTACCAGGACCTCATCCGCGAGATCGACGCCAAGGCCACGCCGGAGATCCTCGCCGACATCTGCCGCGACTGCTGCTGGTTTCCCATCAGCGCCTGCTGCAAGAATATCTGCGAAGGCCGGTATGTGAAATAAAGCGATAAAAAATACGGGATGCTGTAAAATGCAGCATCCCGTATTTTTGTTTTATCAGGCGATGAACTTATCGTACAGGCCGAACACGAAGATGAACAGGACGATGAGGGGCAGACCATAGGTCAGGTAGCCGCGCATCCAGTCGTGCATCTTGAGGCCTTTGCCGGTGTTGACTTCCTTCTTGTAGTTGTCCCAGCCCCAGCCGTAGCGGGTGACGCAGAACAGCAGGTAGACGAGGGAGCCCAGCGGCAGGAAGAGGTTGCTGACGAGGAAATCCTCCACATCCAGCACCGCACCGCCGAAGATGGCGAAGCCGTCCCAGGCCCAGACGTTGTAGCCCAGCACACAGGGCAGCGAGAGGGCGATGATGAGGAAGAAGTTGACGAGGCTGGACTTCTGACGGTTCCAGCCGGTCAGCTCCATGCCGCAGCAGATGATGTTCTCGAAGACGGCCAGCACGGTGGAAAGCGCCGCAAAGGCCATGAACAGGAAGAACAGGCTGCCCCACAGACGGCCCATCGCCATATTGGCGAAGATGTTGGGCAGGGTGATGAAGATGAGGCTGGGGCCGCTGGTCTGGTCCACACCGTAAGTGAAGCAGGCCGGGAAGATGATGAGGCCGGCGGTGATGGCGACGAAGGTATCCAGCACCACGACGCGGACGCTCTCGCCCAGCAGGGCGTGCTCTTTGCCGATGTAGCTGCCGAAGATGGCCATTGCACCGATGCCGAGGCTCAGGGTGAAGAACGCCTGATTCATGGCCCCCACCAGGGTGTTGACGATGCCCACTTCCTTCATCCGCTCAAAGTCGGGTACAAGGAAGAAGGTCAGGCCCTCCTTTGCGCCGGGCATGAACATGCTGTTGACTGCCAGCACCACCATGATGACCAGCAGGGCGATCATCATGACTTTCGTGACTTTCTCGAGGCCGTTCTGCAAACCGCGGGCGCAGACGAAGATGCCGATGGCCACAACGACCACCATCCAGAAGCCCATGGTCAGCGGGCTTGCCAGCATCTCGGTGAACTTACCGGCCACCTGGTCGGCGTCAAGGCCCACCAGCTTACCGGCAGCGGTCATGTAGAAGTAGTGGAGCATCCAGCCGGCCACCGTGGTGTAGAACATCATCAGCAGGTAGCAGCCGATGAGAGTGAAGTAGCCGTGGATGTGCCACTTCTGACCGGGCTTTTCGAGGGCCTGATAGGCGCGCACCGGGCTCTTGTGGCTGGCACGGCCCACGGCGAACTCCATGGTCATGATGGGCAGACCCAGAATGACGAGGAACAGCAGGTAGAACAGCACAAAAGCGCCGCCGCCGCCCTGACCTGCCATGTAAGGGAACTTCCACACATTTCCGATGCCGATCGCGCAGCCAGCGGAAAGGAGGATGAACCCGAGTCTCGATTTGAGTTTTTCGCGTTCCATTGATTGTCTCCTTTATTGCACCTTGCAAAAATCTGCGCCCGTCGTTTCGTCCACGACGGGCGCACAGTATATTGATTATATCACAGCTTACGGCAGATTTCCCAGAAGTCTTTCTTGAATCTTTTTCACGTTTTTCTTGGGAGAGTTTGCTGTATTTTCATGTTTTGAGCAGTTCCGACTGCATTTCGTCCAGCTGCTCGTAGCTGTAAAGGCGGTTGAGGGCTTCCACCAGCTCTTTTTTCGAGAGCCGGGGCGGCAGGCCGAGAGCGCAGAGCAGCTTTGTTTTCCGCTCAGCCGAACCCGCCGTACCCGAAAGCCCCCACTCATAGAGGTCGGTATAAGTAATTTGCCGCCCCTCCGGCTTTGCAGAGGCAATGCCAGCTTCTTCGCCCAGAGCGTCCCGGAGCGCCTGCAAAACGAGGGCATCGTCCACGCCCTCGACCCCCAGAAGCCCCTCTTTGCCGGGCTGAGCCTTCCGCTTTTCCTTGCCGTGGATGGCCGGAACGTAGGCTTGCACCACGTTCTTCTCCCCCACCAGATTTGTGATGTAGGTGCGGATGCGGAAGCCCGCCGCGTCGGAGTCCGTCAGGAGGATAAGGCCATTTTTGTGGGCCAGCTGTTTGAAGAGCTGCTGACGCTTCTTATCCTTATAAATGCCGAAGCCGTCCGTCAGCAGGATCATGGCGTCGGTCAGGTGGGAGAGACGGGCCGCATCGTATTTGCCCTCCACGATGAGCACACGGTCGGTGTGCAGCAGTTCCAGTTTCTCACTCATCTTCTTCCTCCCGCCATCGCCAGACGGCAGAGCGCCGTTTCCAGCAGAGTCTGCGCGCTCACGGGCTGGCTTTTCAGGCTCTTGTCCAGCTCAAGCAAGATCTGCATACAGGCTTCCAGCTGGGGCAGCGTGTAGTGGCTGGCTGTCTCGGCAGAACGCTTGAGCCGGTAGTCGCTGCCCTTGTAGCCGAAATCCTTGAACACGGTGCTGTAGCTCTTCCGCTTGGCTGCGCCCAGTTTGACCCGATAGAGGTCCACATAGCTGCCGATCATGGCCGCCGTGATAGGGATGGGCTCCTGCTGCAGGCGGAGAAGCGTTTGCAGCTTTTTGCAGGCGCCGGTGGCGTTTTTCGCCGTGATCATCCGTATCATCTCGAAGACGTCGGCATCGAGGCTCACAGTCCCCATCTCGGCCACCATGGCCGTGGTCACGGTCTGGTAGCCGGAGAGGGCGCAGAGCTTGTCCACCTCGTTCTCGAGAAGGAACGGGTCTTCGCCGCAGCGTTCCAGCAGGGCCGCCGCCGTACCCTCGGAGAGGGTGGTGTCCTGCGCCTTGGCGCGGTCCATCATCATGACCTTCAGCTCGTAGGGCTTGGGCTTGGCCAGCTCTTCGGCAAAACCGACTTTTGTACACTGGGCGATGAGCTTCTGCGCCCGCTTGCCCAGCTTGAGCTTATTGCGCTCCATCTCGAACACGCTGCCCAGCACCACCACGGCATTCTCGAGGCTGGCCAGCGTGGCGCACAGCTCGTCGAGGTCTTTGTCGCTGTAGACGGCGGGGTCCACCTCGGGCAGAAGCACCACGCGCCGCGTCCCGAAGAAGGAGATGGTGCCTGCCGCCATGATGAGCTGCTCGATCTCGGGCGCAGCACCGTCCAGAACGGTCGTCTCTTCATCCTCACCCTCGGCCAGAAGCTTTGCCGCCCGGGCCACGGCCTGCCGGACAAGATAGCGCTCGCTGGAATAAAAATAGTAGACCGGACAGCCTCCCTGGGCCAGCTGCCGGAGTTTCGTTTCCGTTGCCAAATGATCGGCTCCTTTATATTAGGATTATTTTATTTTATCATACTCTGCCCGCTTTGAAAAGCGCTCACCCCTCGAGACGGAGGCGCAGACGTGAGACAGGCTCTGCGTCTCTCTCCATCCAGCGGTATTTGCTGCTCAGGGTCAGGCAGTCGGTGTACCGGATATTGTCCGGCCTTGCCGACGAGGCCAGCAGCCACTCGGCCCGGATGGGCTTCGCAGGCCGGACCGTGCCGCTGAGGGTGATGAACCTCTGCCCGCCGACACGCATCCGCAGAATGCAGCCCTGCCGGGTACGGAAAAGTTCCAGATCCACTTCGCCGCAGGAAGCACGGCGGGTGGTATTCTCGGCCAGAGCGGCAGCCTCGATACGCTTTTGGGTCTTGATACGGCAGGGTTCTTCCGGCTGCATCCGCAGGTCAACCAGAAGCTCGACCGTCCTCACGCCCCGCTTTTCCAGTTGGCTTTCCACCGCCCGCCGGGTGGTGCTGCCGCCCCGGAAGAGGACAACGGCCTTTTCTCTCTGCGTAATAATGACAGCGGGTGAAGCCCGGGTCCCCACCAGCTCGATGTTCACCACGTTCCAGCTCAGGGCCGTTTCCAGCCCGATAGCCAGCGCCGCCAGCAGAATGACCGTCGGCAGAGCTGCCCGGAGTCGGATGTGCCGCCGCATTGCCATTGCGCAGAGCAGGATCAGCACAAGACACACCAGTGCGGCATAGGTCCCATCAAACCAGAGGGACGCTCCCGGCAGAACGGACACCCGGAAAGCCCACTCGTTCATCAGCCATGCCAGCCCTTCGGCACAGAAGGCCGCCGGGCGGCGGATGATCTCAAACAAAGGCAAGCCTTCTGCCGCCAGACCCAGCAGAGCTGCACCGAGGCCGAAGCTCAGCATTGGCCCCACCAGCCAGAGGACGGCCACGCCCGACGCCACGGCCCAGACCGTCGTGCTCATCCCCCGCAGCACCAGCACCGGGAAGGTCGCCGCCGAGGCACAGAGGGAGACACAGAGCGAGTCCCACACGCCGCCCGCAAAGCGCCGGAAGAGAAGCACTGCGCGGGATGGTTTCTCCCGGCGGCTTTTCCGTTTCTTCTTTCTGTCGTAATAGCGCTCCCGCCCACGCCCTGCGCACTCAGCACCGGCCAGTGTTCCCATCACTGCCGCAAACGACAGCTCGAAGCCCACGTCATAGACCGCGTATCCGTTGCCCAAACACATGAGGACGCCTGCCGCGCCCAGCGAGGTGAGCGTATCCGCTGGGCCTCCCACCCAGACACCGAGGGAGCTGACCCAGACCTCCACCGCCGCCCGGAGGACAGAGGGCGTCGCGCCGGTGATGCCCACCAGCAGAAGGGCCGTTCCGGCCCGGAGCAGCGACCTCGCCCGCCGGTAAGCCCGGCTGCGCTCCCGCTCCCGGTGGGGCAGAGCATCCAGCAGGCCGCAGAAGATGGTGACGTGGAGGCCGCTCACCACCAGCACATGGGAAAGCCCCGCGCCCCGGTAGGCGCTGCGGAGAGTCGAAGTCAGATGGCTCCGGTCGCCCACCACCATCGCGGCCAGAACGCCGCCGGTATTTTCGGCCATGCCTTTTCGCAGGGCGCGGCTCAGCGCCGCCTGGAGCCGCGCCGTCCGGGCGCGGAAGCTTTCGCTCTGCCCAAGACGAAGCATCCCGGACAGATATTCCGCGCTGAGGACAATGCCGTCGGCGTAGTCGTCCAGACGCTGGGTGGCATCCGGCACATCCAGCGAAAAGCGGCCCCGGATGCGGCCTCCGGCCTCACATTTGGGCAGACTGGCGCACTCCACCCGGAAGTGGACAGCCTCCCCGTCCACTTTTTCCACCATCAGCACGGCACTCACCCGGCCCGCCGTGTAAGCGCGGCCTGTGCTCTCCACTTCGGCGGTGAGGGCCGCTTCTTTTCCGGCGTAGGCGTCCTGTATCTTTGCAAGCCGCGCGCCGGTCGTTTTCATGATGCCGACGCCCAGCACTGCGCCCAGAAGCAGGCAGACCGCATACCCTCTCGCGGCCCCGCCTCTCCACCAGACCAGCAGGCAGAAGAGAACAAAAATTGCCGCAGACGGCAGCAAAAGCCCCATCTGCGGCAAAAATGAGCACAACACTAACACACCCAGCGCACTCAGGCAGAACGCGCAGAGCGGGCGTCGCATATCGGTTTAGTGGAGGAACAGAGGCAGCGGCTCGAGGAAGATGATGTCCTTGCGCTGGGCAGCATCACCCTCGGCCAGAACGGCGGCCTGACCCACGATGGTACACTGGGTCTGCTCGGCCAGCTCGTCCAGAGCCTTGAGAGAGCCGCCGGTGGAGATGACATCATCCACGACCAGCACCCGCTTGCCGCTCATCTTGTCCAGCTCCTTGCGGTCGATGACCAGCTTCTGCTTGCCAGCAGTGGTGATGGACTGGTCCTCAACGACAACAGGGTCGGGCATATACAGCTTGACGCCCTTGCGTGCGCAGACGTAGGGCTTGCCGCTCTGGCGGCTCATCTCGTGAGCCAGCGGGATGCCCTTGGCCTCAGCGGTCAGCAGGATGTCAAAATCCGGGCATTTCTTGAGCAGCTCAGCAGCAGCAGCCACCGTCAGCTCGGCGTCGCCCAGCATGATGAAGGCCGCAATGTCCATGTGGTCGTTCACCTTGCAGATGGTCAGCTCACGGGTCAGGCCCGCGACATTCAGCGTATAAGTCTTAGCCATATTCAACGATCTCCCTTACTTTTTTCGGAATCAGACAGGCAGCTTCTCGCCGCCCAGAACATGGAAGTGCAGATGCTTGACGGTCTGGCCGGCGTCCTCGCCCACATTGGAGATGACGCGGTAGCCGTTGTCGAGACCCTGCTCCTTGGCAAGCTTTGAGATGACCGCAAAGACATGGCCCAGCAGAGCGCCGTCTTCCTCGGTCAGCGCAGCGGCCGAGGGGATGTGCTTTTTGGGGATGACCAGGAAATGCACCTTGGCCTGCGGGGCGATGTCATAGAATGCCACCACCTGCTCGTCCTCATAGAGCTTCTTCGAGGGGATGTCCCCCGCTGCAATTTTGCAAAACAGACAATCTTCCATGGGAATCGCTCCTTCCAGATTTTTTAATGAGTCAACCTCTCAGTCTCGCTTCGCTCGCCAGCTCCCCTACCGAGGGGAGCCTCTGGCGAAGAGGTGAAGCTTTCCGCCATGCCAAGGCCTCCCCTATTGAGGGGAGGTGGCACGCCGTCAGGCGTGACGGAGAGGTTTATTCCAGAATCAGCCCAGCTGCTTCTCCACGATGCTCTTGACTGCGGCCAGAGCCTCGTCGATCTTGGTCTCATCCTTCAGACCAGCCATAGCGAAGTCGGGCTTGCCGCCGCCCTTGCCGCCTGCGATGGCAGAGATCTCCTTGACGAGATTGCCAGCCTTCAGACCCTTTGCCTGAGCATCCTTGGTCACGGTAACGGCCATGGTGATCTTGTCGTCAGACTTGCCCACCAGAACAGCCACAGCAGCAGCCTTGGCATTGTCACGGATGGTGTCGCACATGCCGCGCAAGGTGTCGCCGGAGGTGCCGGTGAAGTAAGCGGAAGCGATCTTGACGTCGCCGACGGTCTCAGCGTTGTCGAACAGGCTGGTGACCTTGGAAGCGGCGACCTTTGCCTTGATGTCCTCCAGCTCCTTGCTCATGGCCTTGTTCTCAGCCATGACAGCCTCCGCACGAGCGGGCAGAGCGGCGACGTTGTTTGCCTTCAGGGTGTTCGCCACAGCGTGCAGCATCGCTTCCTGCATATTGGCACGAATCAGCAGATTGCGGCCGGTGACAGCCTCGATCCGGCGGATGCCGGCAGCAACAGAGGACTCGCTGACGATCTTGAAGCCGCCGATCTGAGCGGTGTTCTTGACGTGGGTGCCGCCGCAGAACTCGGTGGACCAGCCCTCAATATCAACAACACGGACGACCTTGCCGTACTTCTCGCCGAACAGAGCCATAGCGCCCAGCTTCTTGGCCTCTTCGATGGGCATCTCCTTGACGGTGACGTTCATCGACTCGAAGATCTTGTCGTTGACGATCTTCTGCACACGGACCAGCTCCTCGGGAGTGACAGCGCTGAAGTGGGTGAAGTCGAAGTGGGTGATGGAAGCGTCCTGATAGGAGCCTGCCTGATGGACGTGGTCGCCCAAGACCTCGCGCAGAGCTGCCTGCAGCAGATGGGTAGCGGTGTGGTTGCGGGCGATGGCCATGCGGTATTCCTTATCCACGCGGGCGGTCAGATGGTCGCCGACATGGACGATGCCGCTCTCGAGGGTGCAGGTGTGGACATAGTAGCCCTTGGGGGTCTTCTTGACGTCCTGCACGCGCAGCACGCACTCAGCGCCGGTGATGACGCCATGGTCTGCGGCCTGACCGCCCATCTCAGCGTAGAACGGGGTCTTATCGAGAACGACCAGCACGCCTTCCTTGGCCTGCTCGTCGGTGGCAATGGCGTCGGTCAGAGTCTCTTCGTCGCTCAGCGCCACAACGACGCTGTCGCTCTTGAGGGTGTCGTAGCCCACGAACTCGGTGGGCTCAGCGGTCAGAGTGCCGAACAGGTCTTCGCTCCAGCCGGAGATGTTCTTCTTGAGGCGCTCTGCACGGGCGCGCTCCTTCTGCTTGGTCATCTCGGCGTGGAAGCCCTCCTCGTCGATCTCGATGCCCTGCTCCGCAGCGATCTCCTTGGTCAGGTCGAGGGGGAAGCCGAAGGTATCGTTCAGCTTGA
>ERZ809407.917-NODE-917-length-29545-cov-22.203086_pt1 | contig 29545 bp, 32 predicted proteins | sample MGYA00520792_ERZ809407 | MGnify/ENA primary metagenome ERZ809407 (study PRJEB31576, sample SAMEA3212665) | Homo sapiens | biome: human-gut; feature: human gut; material: fecal | place: Sweden | collected 2012 ...
GAGAGTAAACTCTCTTTGTACTCATTTGCATTAACTTTGCATAAGTTAAGCTACATTCGACAAATTGAGAGTAAACTCTCTTTGTACTCATTTGCATTAACTTTGCATAAGTTAAGCTACACAACGCTGTACGGCTCTTAAAGAAAGGGCTTTGACACTGAAAATATATAAAATAAAATATGAAGCATTATGATTTCATTTGAATGCGACTACAACAACGGAGCACACCCGAAGGTGTTGCAGCGACTTACTGAAACTAATGATGAGACAACGCTGTGCTACGGATTCGACAGGTTCTGCGACAGCGCAAAGGAAAAGATAAAGGAATGCTGCGAGACTCCGGACGCGCAAGTGTGGTTTTTGGTGGGGGGAACGCAGACAAATGCGACTATTATCGACTCTGTGCTGCATACGTATGAGGGCGTGGTGTGTGTGAACACGGGACACATAAACACACACGAGGCTGGAGCGATTGAGTTTACGGAGCATAAGGTCATTACCATCGAGGAAAAGGATGGCAAGATGGAGGCGGAGACGCTTGACCGCTATTTAGACAATTTCATGCACGACGGCAACGCGTCGCACTCGGTGTATCCGGGAATGGTGTATATCACGTTCCCGACGGAGTATGGCACTCTGTACTCAGCGGAGGAACTCGACAATATATATAAGGTGTGCCGGAAGTATGACTTGCCGCTGTATGTGGACGGGGCGCGACTGGGTTACGGATTGACAGCCGACGGCAACGACATCACGCTGCCCTATCTGGCGAAGCACTGCGACATTTTCTATATCGGGGGAACAAAGATTGGCGCACTGTGCGGCGAGGCTGTAGTGTTCACTCACAACAATGCGCATCCGCATCTCTTCAATATCATAAAGCAACATGGTGCGCTCGTGGCAAAAGGCAGGATGTTAGGGTTGCAGTTTGAGGCTCTGTTCACAGACAATCTGTACTTTGAAATCTCACGTCATGCCAATGAGATGGCGATGAGAATGAAGAAGATGTTTGAGAAGAAAGGCTATAAGTTCTTTATAGATTCGCCTACAAACCAACAGTTCATAATATTGAAAAACGAGGAAGTGGCGCGTCTCAAAAAGGAAGTGATATTCACTCACTGGGGCAAATATGATGAGAGCCACACCATCTGTCGCTTCGTTACGAGCTGGGCTACGACGGAAAAGGAACTGAACGAACTGGAAAGTATATTGAACGGACTATAACCTGCATTATTTAATGCAGGATAAAAAATGGGATAGCATCATTCTGCTATCCCAGTTACACGGATTTTATTTCTTAAAGGATTGGCATACATGGTCAGTATGCGCTCACGCAGGAAGTCTTCGTCTTTGTTTGGTACATCTATCTTGGCCAACTGGCTCTTGATATACCCCTCGAAGAAGGCTCGGTCTTCTGTGGTATAGTGTGCGCTCATGTCGCCGTCGCCAAGCATTTCGGCAGCGATATAGTTGCCGGGATAAAGGCGATAGTTGGAATGTATCAGCCGATCGATATGCTCTGCCACGATGTCGAACATCTCAGTCTTAGGCATTTCCTTGTCGAGAGAGAGCAACCAGGAATCGATGCAGGACGCGCTGTGATAGTGGATGCGGCCTTTGAAGCCCATGATGCCTGTGCGCATACTGTTTATATCGTCCTGCGCCGACTTCTTCCAACCTTCAACATCACGCTTCAACTGAAACTCGGCGGCTTTCAGATAGTCGCAGGGGTCGAACTCGTAGGATATTGTGAGTGGCGCAAGATGCAGTTGCAGAAGTCTTTCAACGGCCGAGCCCTCGCCACCCATAGCCATCATCTTGAGTATGGCGGGCTGTGTGCGGTCGTCGGAATCTTTGGCACGGCCTTCGCGCTGGGCTATCCATATATTTTCGTTCTTGTCGGAAATGGCGTAGTGCATATATTCCGAGAGCCGCTTGCTGGCCATAAGCATCTGGCGAGGTTGCAGACTTCGTTCTACGATGAACGACTTATTGACACGTACAAGGGTCTTCACCCACGGCAGAGACAGCAGGTTGTCGCCGATGGCTATCTCGCAAGTAGTAGTGAAACCGGCATCGATGAGCAGTTTGCTGAGCAGAGCGGCGTCGAGAACGATGTCGCGATGGTTGCTTATAAAAGTGTATCTGCCGGTGTTGTCTATCGCCGAAGCATCGAAGTCACAGCCATGACTGGCCTTCGACAGCAACCCTTCGAGGAAGGGATAGCAAAACGCCTTCTGGAAATCGAGGCTGGTTTTACAGGCACGCATCTTCGCGGCGAGGGCCTCAAAAGGCACATCGGGGAAGATAAAAGCCACCACCTTGCGAAACTGTTCTTCGGCTATGAGCCTGTCGAAAACCTCCGGCAACTCCTCGGGAGCATACGGCCGTATTGAGTCAAAATCCTGATTCATATTTTTCTAATGTTCTCAAAGAATTAGACTTGGGCTGTTTAGAATTGGTTTTCCACGATGTCTGTCAGCACATCCTTTATGTCGAGGCCTGCCGCACGCACCTGTTGTGGTATGAAACTGGTAGCGGTCATGCCCGGAGTGGTATTTATCTCAAGCATCATTATCTTGTCGCTGCCGTCAGATTCCTTCTGTATGATGTAGTCGATACGTATGATTCCGTTCGCACGCAGGATGTCGTAGATACGGCTTGTCTCCTCAGCCACACGCTTGGCGGTGTCGGGATTGAGACGCGCCGGTGTTATCTCCTGCACCTGTCCGTTGTATTTCGCATCGTAATCGAAGAACTCGTTATTCGTAACGACCTCTGTTGCCGGGAACACAACCGACTTTTCACGGGTTTTATATACACCGATAGAAATCTCCGTTCCATCCATAAAGCCCTCTATCATCACCTCGTCGCTCTCCATGAAAGCCATACGCAGGGCCGGAGCCAGCTGGTCGAGGTTCTTCACTTTAGACACCCCGAAGCTGCTTCCGTCTGCCGCAGGCTTCACAAAACACGGCATTCCGATTTCTTTCATGAGCTTCTCCTCATCTATCTGGTCTTCTTCGCCACGTCTGACGAGCATACTTGGCGCCACATTCACGCCGAAGCCGCGCAGATAATTGTTCAGGACAAACTTATCGAAAGTCAAAGCCTCAACGAGAACATTGCTTGTTGAATACGGCAGTTTGATAAGGTCGAAATAGCCTTGCATCAGTCCGTTCTCGCCCGGAGTACCGTGGATGGTGATATAGGCATAGTCGAACATCACCGCCTTGCCATCTTTCATGAATGAAAAGTCGTTCCGGTCGATTTTAGCAATATCTCCGTTGTCGAAGTTTACGTGCCAATCTGTATCCTTAACGTCTACGATATAGACATCATAGCGTTCTTTATCGAAAAATGAATACAGGCCTTGTGCGGAGCGCATTGATACATCATGCTCCGAGGAGTCGCCACCGCAAACGATGGCTATGGTTCTTTTCAGATTCTTCATAGTTCTATTTTGTTTTTCAACCTAAGGCACGGTGAGCCGCACCCGGTCATACCTTATATATTATATATAACGTGATTAATTTGCAAAAGTGTCATTTGTCGTGCCTTTCATATATACGCGCCATCGCTCAATCAGCTTCTGCAAGTCCTCCGGAAGTTCCGAAGTGAAATCCATCTGCTTCCTTGTCTTGGGATGAACGAAGCCGAGAGTACGCGCGTGCAGAGCCTGACGGCCGCACACCTTAAAGCAATTCTGGATGAAAGCCTTGTATGTGCTACTGCGGTTTCCACGTATAATCTCCATTCCTCCGTATCTCTCGTCAGCGAACATCGGGTGTCCGATATGTTTCATGTGGGCACGGATCTGATGTGTCCGCCCTGTTTCCAAGATACATTCAACCAACGTAACATAACCGAAGCGCTCTATAACGCGGTAATGGGTCACTGCGGGCTTGCCTATCTCGGAGTCTGGCGGGAATACCGCCATACGCAAACGGTCTTTCGGATCGCGCGCTATGTTGCCCTCTATGCGCCCTTCATCCTCAACGAAATTGCCCCAGACGAGTGCGTTATAGCTTCTGTGCGTGGTCTTGTTGAAGAACTGCACGCCGAGATTTGTCTTCGCTTCGGCCGTCTTCGCAATTACAAGCAGACCGCTGGTGTCCTTGTCTATGCGATGAACCAAACCCACTTCGGGGTCATTCGGGTCGTAAGATGGAAGATTACGCAAATGCCATGCTATGGCGTTCACCAACGTTCCGTGAAAGTTTCCCACACCGGGATGCACCACAAGACCTGCCGGTTTGTTTATCACCATAACATCGTCATCCTCATAAACGACGTCGAGCGGTATGTCTTCAGGCTCGATTGTCGTGTCATGTCGTGGACGGTCGAGCATCAAAGTTACGACATCGTCCGGCCGAACCTTATAATTGCTCTTTACCGGACGGTCATTTACGTGTATGAATCCGGCCTCGGCAGCCTTCTGTATCCTGTTTCTGCTGGAATGTTGCAGATGCTCGAACAAGAACTTGTCTATGCGGACAGGGTCTTGTCCTTTGTCTACAACCACACGAAAATGCTCGTACAACTGTTGCTCTTCGTCGTCTATGTCTTCTATATTATCTGTTATGACTGTTTCGTCCGCCATACATTAATTCATATTTATATTACTGCCATACCCTATCACGGGCCATCTCACTTATGGATTAGGCACATCAGAATGTGAGGAGTGGTCTATCTCATTTCCTTCGGCATCCACCTGCACCTCCACTTCCTCGTACACGTAATCGGGCACATCTACCTCACGTTCGCCGTACTCCACTTCCTCATCCTTCAAGAAAGCCGAGTCTGCCGCAGTTACAATACGCGTTCCGTCGCCCACCTGCACCATGATTTTGGCATCGATAGGCACTCTGTCGCCTGCTTTCACCGAACGGCCATTCACCTTTATTCCGTATATCCAATCGCGTTCGCCGGGAATATACTCCGGCTCTGTTATCTTAAAGCCCATCGAAACCATCCTCGCACGCACCTCACGCCACGAGCCATTCTCTATGACATCGGGTATGACAAGCGTCGGCGGACTTGCCGCATTAATGGTAACATATACTATATATCCGCCTTTCACGCGCTTTCCAGGATCCGGCGACTGCTCCAAAATACAGTCGGGTGGCAGCTTTTCGTTATATCCCGTATCGTTGACAGCAATGTCAAGGCCTAAAGCATCGAGCTTATCCTCAGCATCATCATATTGCATATTCACAATATTGGGAACCACTATCGACTCACCGTGCCGGGTATAAAAGTCCAGCCCTATCCTCACGCCCAGGGCAATAAACGCTATCACGATAAGCACCGCGACAACATTCCCCCAAACATACGCACTTGCGAACTTTCCGAATAAGTCTTTTTTTGCCATTATCTATCTGTTAGTAAAACACATTGCTACCGCCGACAAAATTAAATAAAAAAACGGAAAGAAGCAAAGAATAGGCTCTACTTCTTTCCGTTTTCCCGAATTTATCCGTTCAACGCGGATTATTTTCCATGATGCTCGTCAGACACAGTTAACTTCTTGCGTCCCTTAGCACGACGAGCTGCCAACACGCGGCGGCCATCCTTTGTTGCCATTCTCTGACGGAAGCCGTGCTTGTTCACTCTTCTTCTGTTGTGAGGCTGAAATGTTCTTTTCATTGTTCTATTTATTTTATTTTGTTATTATTCCTATTATTATACACCACTATTAAACAAGAAGATACCGCCCGCAACACATCTCGCAGACAGTTTTCACTCTCATTTGGGGTGCAAAAGTACTCATTCTTTTTCAAATAACCAAGAATTATGCAATTTTTAGTCCTATTATTTATGTTTTTTTCTATAAAATACGTAACTTTGCAGCGCATTTAAGCCTATAAACAAGATATAGATAACAAATTCAAGATAAAGTAATTATGATTAAATCACAAGACATTAAGAAAGGCACTTGCATCCGTATGGATGGCAAGCTGTACTTCTGCATCGACTTCCTGCACGTAAAACCGGGTAAAGGAAATACTATCATGCGCACCACTCTGAAAGATGTTGTAAGCGGACGAGTACTTGAAAAGCGTTTCAACATCGGTGAAGCTCTCGAAGACGTGCGCGTAGAACGCCGCCCATATCAGTTCCTCTACAAAGAAGGTGAGGACTATATCTTCATGAATCAGGAGACTTTCGACCAAATTCCTATCGCCAAAGAACTCGTTACCGGTGTTGACTTCATGAAAGAGAGCGATGTTGTCGAGGTTGTCAGCGATGCCGACACAGAGACTGTACTCTATGCCGAGATGCCGGTAAAGACTGTTTTGCGCATCACTCATAGCGAGCCGGGTATCAAAGGCGACACAGCTACAAACGCTACCAAGCCTGCTACTCTCGAGACTGGCGTTGAAGTTCGCGTACCGCTGTTCATCAACGAGGGCGACCTCATACAGGTTGACACTCGCGACGGCAGCTACTTGCAGCGCATGAAGGAGTAATAGACAGCTCCAAACAAACAAGAGAACACTTTGTTTCATACAAAGACGCGATAATGGAGAATTATGATATATGCCTATCTGCAACCGGATGGTAGTATCATAGTTCTCCATTTTCTGTTTCATACCCACACTAACATCAGTTATTCGCCATCATGAAATACTCCATTATAGTTCCGGTATATAACCGTCCCGACGAAGTCGATGAACTTCTCACAAGTCTGACAACGCAGAGCCTCAACGACTTCGAGGTGATAATAGTCGAGGACGGCTCGCAAATAACCTGTCAGGATGTGTGCAAACGCTACACCGACAGACTGAATCTGAGATATTTTCCAAAAGAGAACTCCGGTCCGGGAAACAGCCGCAACTATGGAGCTGAGCGCGCTGAGGGCGAATACCTTATTATATTAGACAGCGACGTGGTTCTGCCCGACGGCTATATGAAAGCCATTGACGACGAACTGCAAGCCAATCCTGCCGACGCGTTCGGCGGTCCAGACTGTGCCCACCCGTCGTTCACCGACACACAAAAGGCCATCTCCTACTCCATGACCAGCTTCTTCACAACCGGAGGCATCCGAGGAGGCAAGAAGAAGCTCGACAAATTCTATCCGCGCTCGTTCAACATGGGCATACGCGCCGATGTCTACCGCAGACTTGGCGGATTCTCAAAGATGCGTTTCGGTGAGGACATAGACTTCTCCATCCGCATATTCAAGGCTGGATGCAAGTGCCGTCTGTTCCCCGAAGCATGGGTTTGGCACAAGCGGCGCACGGATTTCCGTAAGTTCTTCCGGCAGGTCTACAACAGCGGTATCGCCCGCATCAACCTCTACAAGAAATATCCAGAGTCGCTTAAGGCGGTGCATCTCCTGCCAATGGTGTTCACCGTTGGCGTCATAGGACTAATATTGTTATTCATCTTGGGACTGGCTACATCCCTACTCTGCCCCAATCACACGGCAGCAGCAATCGGTTCCGTCATCAGCACAATCACTCCAGCCCCCATTCTCCTATATACATTATTAATATGTGCGGACTCCACGCGTCAGAACAGAAGTCTGAAAATAGGCGTTCTCAGTGTCTATGCGGCTTTCGTACAGCTCATGGGCTACGGTTTCGGCTTCCTTTCAGCATGGTGGAAACGCTGCGTGTTGGGCAAAGATGAGTTCTCTGCATTCGAGAAAACATTCTATAAATAATTCAGTGGATGGGCGGACAAATGGACAAACCGGCAAGCAAAATATGAAACTGACTATCAACCATTGGGCGGAAGAAGACCGTCCGCGCGAAAAGATGATGAGCCTCGGCGCGGAAGCATTAAGCAACGCCGAGCTGTTGGCTATTCTCATAGGCTCCGGATCTACCGACGAGAGTGCCGTAGGACTGATGAAACGCGTCATGGCCGACTGCGATAATAACCTGAACTCTCTCGGAAAGAAAACCATCGCACAGCTCACCGAATACAAAGGCATGGGGCCCGCAAAGGCCGTGACAATACTCGCGGCCTGCGAATTGGGCAAACGCAGACAGAAAGAGAAAGTACAGGAGCGTGAAAGTCTCAACTCGGCGACGGCGATATACAATTATATGCACCCGCAGATGCAGGACCTCGACGTGGAAGAAGCATGGGTGTTGCTGATGAACCAGAGCTACAAACTGATAAAGGCGGTGCGCATATCGCACGGCGGAATAACCGAAACGGCAGTCGATGTGCGTATCATCATGCGCGAGGCGATACTTGCCAACGCAACCACTCTCGCCATTTGCCACAACCATCCGTCGAACAACACGCGGCCGAGTGCTGGCGACGACCGCATAACCGACATCGTAAACAAAGCCTGCCAAACTATGCGCATTCACTTCGTCGACCATCTGATAATCACCGACGGACGTTATTACAGCTATCGGGAGGAAGGGAAAATATAGCATTCGTACAGGGAGCGACAGGAGTCTGCAAACAGAAAATTACATTACAAACGGATAATAACTGCATTAGAATAGTTTGTAATGTGAACACAAAAGAATGGAACAATGGCTTTAATTACTATACCGAAGGGTAAAAAAATGCCGAACTGAATCGGCAAAAAACAAAACTTATTCTCCAAAAAGACAAGCCCCAGTAACATCAGAAAGCCTCGCGATACTTGTTCTCATCCTTATCCTCAAGCATGGAGAGATAGCTCTGGTAACGCGACGCGGCTATATAGTGGTCTTCGACGGCCTTCAAGACGGCACATCCTGGTTCGTGCGTGTGGGTGCAGTTGCTGAAACGGCAGCCTTCGGAGAACTTGAATATCTCGCGGAAATAGCTTGTCAGCTCCTCCGGCTCTATGTCGAATGTGCCGAAACCCTTTATTCCCGGAGTGTCGATGATATATCCCCCGCCGGGCAACTCAAGCATTTCGCTGAACGTGGTGGTGTGCATACCCGTGTTGTGGGCGTCGCTTATCTCAGCCGTGCGCAGTTGAGCGCCCGGCAGGATGCGGTTGATGAGGGTCGACTTGCCCACTCCGCTGTTGCCGCTGAGCAGCGTTATCTTGCCATTTAGCAGGGTTCTCAGTTCGTCTACGCCCTCGCCCGATGCTGCCGACACCGCCATGCAACGGTATCCGATAGTGTCATAGAGCGTCATCATCATCTCTTGATAATGCAACTCCTCGGGGGCGAGCAAGTCGGTCTTGTTGAACACGAGAGTCACGGGTACCCGATATGCCTCGGCCGAAGCCAAAAAGCGGTCGATAAAGGTCGTGGAAGTCTGCGGATAGTTCACCGTTACGACGAGAAAAGCCTGATCTACGTTTGCCGCAATGATATGACTTTGCTTCGAAAGGTTTGGCGACTTGCGTATGATATAGTTGCGTCTGTCCTCTATGGCAGATATAAATGCCGTACCCTCCTGATTGCGTATTATCTCTACGCGGTCGCCCACAGCCACCGGATTGGTGCTGCGTATGCCTTTCAACCGGAAGTTTCCCTTTATCTTGCAGCTCACGTCGTGGCCTTCATCTGTCCTCACCGTGTACCAACTGCCGGTGTTCTTTATTACAAGTCCGTTCATATTAAAGAATGAAGAATGAAGAATGAAGAATGAAGAATTGCCTGACGGAATGATGTGTTCCATTAATCCGTAGCGTCCCGGCATGCAATTCTTCATTCTTCATTCTTCATTCTTCATTTAAATCCATTCTTTTTATACTGTCATTATCTCCTTAGTCTTCTCTTCGAGCAGACCGTCAATTTTCTTGATATACTTGTCGTGTACTTTCTGAAGTTCCAGCTCGGCATCCTTCTCGTTGTCCTCTGAGAGTCCGTCCTTTATAGCCTTCTTCAGTTTGTCCTTCACGTCAGCGCGCACGTTGCGTACTTCAACTTTGGTTTTCTCGCCAATCTTGTTGCACTGTTTCACCAAGTCGCGGCGTCTTTCCTCTGTCGGCTGCGGCAGATTGAGGCGTATCAACTCACCGTTGTTCTCCGGAGTGATACCCACATCAGAGTCCATGATTGCCTTTTCGATGTCTCGGATAGCCTTCTTGTCCCACGGACGGATGGCAATAGTTCGCGGATCGGGCACCGTAACGTTGGCCACCTGATTCAGCGGCACCATAGAGCCATACGAATTTACCCTCACTCCGTCGAGGATTGCCACGTTGGCACGGCCCGCGCGGATACGTGCGAGTTGCTCATCAAGATACATCGCTGCCATCTCCATGCGCTCCTCGGCTTCTGTCAATGTTTCTTTTACGTCTATCATAATCGTATTATTTATTAATTATTGTCTTGTTGTCTATTTGAAATGCTGTATTTCGGAATGCAAACGGAATGCGGCCATATTTGTTTCGCCGCTGCTCTACTCTATCTTCCAGCCGTCTATGCTTCGTGTTTCCGTCGAGAAGTTCACACCTATCTTATATATATGGCGGCCATCCGACTTGAACGGCTCGGCATAACCCTTGTCGTTTATCTGGCATAGTGCCTCGTCGGCAGACTTGTCGAGTTTCAATTCGAGGATGTAGATATAGTCTTTGGTCTTCAAGAGTATATCCATTCTGCCTCGACTGGTGTTGCGTTCCACGTCCGTGAAGAAGCCCATCATCTTGAAAACGAGATACATGGAGTTCTGGAAATACTTCTCCATGTTGCCAGTTATCTGATAGTCGGAATCCGAGAACATCGACTGCAAGCGCTCCATGAAAGCCTCCGGCTTGCCGTTCTCCACGTCCTTGACAAACTGGTATATCGTGAACTCGCTCTTATTCTCGCCCAATGAGGTATAGAACGGGAGCAGGTACTTGATGAATCCCATCTCCACCTCGCGGTTGGGGAAGCCGAGGCTATAAAGGCCGAACCTGCTGTCGTAGTCCTTTATTGTCAGGTATCCACTCTGATAGATTACGGGTATCGGATTGTTCGACATGGAATTGATGCTGTTTAGCACGTCAGGCGAGACGACCTCCGACTGTAAATCATTCAAGTTGTAGCCCGACTTCTTCAGCAAATGAACAAGGAACGACGGGGTGCCGGTCTCAAACCAATAGCTGCCAAAGCTGCGGTTCTTCAGCGTATTCAGCAGACTGAACGGGTTATAAACGCCTTCCGAGTTCTGACGGAAATGGTAGCCGTCGTAGTCCGCGCGCAGTTTGTCGTAACATTCTGCTTTCGTCAATCCACATTTCGAGGCAAGTTCCGCCACCTCCGCATCAAAAACCGTATGCAGTTCATCGTCTGTTATGCCACAAATGGAGGTATAGGCCTCAATCATCGAGATGTCCTCAAGGTTGTTCAGGTCGCTGAATACACTCACCTTGCCAAACTTTGTAACGCCCGTCAGGAATGCGAACTTGATGTAACGGTCCTGTGTCTTGAGCACAGAGTAGAACGCTTTCAGGATATTGCGGTATTCGTCTTGCAGCGTTTCGTTGCCGATAGCCTGTAGCATCGGCTTGTCGTATTCGTCAACGAGTATCACCACGCTACGGCCGGTGGTCTCGTATGCCCTGCGCACGAGTCCCTTGAAACGTAATTCGGGCGTAACCTCCGTGGGAGAAGTGCCATAAAGGGATTCCCAATATGTGAGAACGTCATTCAGAACAGATGTCAGAGCCTCGACGCAATCATATTTTGCCGTGTTCAGGTCAAGGTGCAACACAGGATATTCTATCCATTCGGTCTCCAATTTCTCAATCGCAAGTCCTTTGAACAGCTCACGTTTACCCATAAAGTAGGCCTCAATGGAGGACATCAGCAGGCTCTTTCCAAATCTACGGGGCCTGCTCAGGAAATAATAAGTCCCTGTTGACACAAGCTGATGGATAAGTGCAGTCTTGTCGATATACACATATTCACCTTTGCGCAACTTCACAAAGTCCTGTATTCCGATAGGATATTTCATCATTATTGTTCCTATACCTTTATTATAACAATCACGTTCACTTGCACAAAAATATACATTTCTTTCCGATTGTGCAAGAGTTGCGGTCATTTATTTCGCCGACAGCCCACAACTCAAAACTCACGGCCCATCAGTTCCAGTATTTCCTCTTCCGTGGCGAGGTTTGAATCGCCCTCAAAAGAGTTCTTTATGGTCGATGCGGCCAGTGCGAAGTCGATGCAACGCTGGTCGTCCCCGCCCCATTTACAATAGGCGTGCAGGTAAGCGGCTATGAAGGCGTCGCCCACACCCATCGGGTCGATAACGGGATTGATATCATATATGCGCGCCGGCACAAGACGGCCGGAAGCATAAAGCAGTCCGGTGAGCGTATGATGGCTCGACGTTATCTGGTTGCGCGCGGCCAAAACGAACTTCTTGCAGCGCGGAAACATATCGTGTACTTTATTGAGATAATTCCCGAACGCAGGTAAATCCATCGCATAATCGGCCGAAAGAGCTTTGAACGGCACACGCTTCATGCCCGAAATCACCTCGTATTCGCCCTGGTCGCCGAAGATTATGTCGGCGTGCGAAGCCAGTTCAGCGAGTGTCTCATGCGCGTCGGCACCATAATTCCACAAATTCTTGCGATAATTGATGTCGCACGAGATTGTCAGCCCCATCTCCTCGGCTATCTCCACAGCCTCCATCGTTGCGTCGGCCGCACTCTGCGAGAGCGCACAGGTGATGCCACTGCAATGGAAAATACTTGCATCGTGGAACACTTCGCGCCACGGAATCATGCCCGGCTTCATGGTATAGAATGCCGAATCCTTACGGTCATAGACCACACAAGAGTTGCGCATGGCCGCAGCATCCTCGAAATAATAACTTCCCAACCGGTCTCCGCCACGGCAAACATGACTGAGATTCAGTCCGTAGCCATGCAAGTACATACAGCAGGCACGCCCCACGGCATTGTCGGGAACACGCGACACATACTCAACATCGTTGCCCAACACTGCTAACGACACTGCCGCATTGGCCTCGCTACCACCGTAATTGCCACAGAACGTACTGCCCTGAGCTATCCGCCGGTGGTCCGGCTTCGACAGTCTGAGCAACACTTCACCGAATGTTACTATCTTGTTTTCCATCTCCTTCACCTATTTATATATAAAGCTGTTTCCTTTATAGCCCAATGTTCCCGAACTTGACGCGCCGGCTACACTCCGTCAGCCGCAAACCGCACGTATTCGTCAATACTATATGTACTGCAAAGGTAAATAAAAAAATCGATTTTTTATTTACCTTTGCAGTACAGTCTTTATATAATTGAAAAAAATGTATCTTTGTATTGGACTATATAACCTTGACTATTTTTGTCGTAATATCAATTTATAGAAGTGAAGCCAACTGACGATATATGTTATTTACTTTTAGTATTATCAAGTAATAGGTTTAATTGTGCTTGAATTCACCATACTTAGCTTTAGGGTTACCTCCTTGTTCAAATTCTACAATATACTGACCAGTCTTCCAATTCGCATCAAGCAGTTCCGTGTTGACCGCAATCGCAGCCTTTGCTTTTGCTTCCTCCCAAAGGTTTGAGATAAGTGAGACAAGTCTCACATATTCGGGATCATCAGATGGTAGTTGCCCTATATGTTGTATCTCAATGCCATTCATATAAATATCTTGTAGTAATAAATGTCAAAAATGTAAAGTGGCGGCCGCCGATTTTCTTGGAAAAAAGCTCAGAGTTGCGTCTCTCCCTCAACGTATTGCTCCATAAACAGATGCTCACCGTCGAAGACGGCGTAGGTGAACTGCCATATCCAATCGCCGAGAATCATCATACGGGTAGTCTTTGAGAGCATCAGGTCGAGCTCTATATGACGGTGACCGTAGATGAAATAGTCGATGCCGGAATGAGTGCGCATATACTCTTTAGTATATAGTACAAGAAATTCCTTGTTCTCCCCCATATATGGCGGCTCCTTACCATCTATGCGTTTGAGCCTGCTTTTCTTCGCCCAGGTCTGCCCGAGCCACATTCCCCAACGCGGATGCACGAAATTCAGCAACTTCTGACAGGTGGGATTGTGAAACACCTTGCGCAGCAACTTGAACTTATTGTCGGGATCTCCCAGTCCATCGCCGTGCGCGAGATAGAACACCTTGTCGCCAATCTCCATCGTCGCAGGCTTCTTATGCACTATCACTCCACACTCCTGCTCTAAATAGCCGTATGTCCAGATATCATGGTTGCCCGTGAAGAAATGCACCTCTACGCCCAAGTCGGTAAGTTCCGACAGCTTGCCGAGGAAACGCGTGTAGCCCTTCGGCACAACATACTTATACTCGTTCCAGAAGTCGAACATATCGCCGAGCAGATACACCGCACTCGCCTTCGTCTTGATAGTATCGAGGAAGCGCACCAGCCGTCGCTCCTGCGTCCTCTTATGGTCTATCGCCCACGAGCCGAGATGCGCGTCCGAAAGGAAATAAACGCTTTTCATCATCACCCCTCCTTATCTGTTTTAATCAAATCCGAGTTCCACTCTCGCCTCCTCACTCATCATGCTTTGGTCCCATGCCGGCTCAAAGACGAGATTGATATTTGCCGATTTCACCGAAGACAGTCCCTCAATCTTCGTGCGTACATCCTCCAGTATGAAGTCGGCCGCAGGACAAGAGGGTGCCGTGAAGGTCATATCCACATCCACAGTACTATCGTCCTGCACGTCGATTTTATATATCATGCCGAGGTCAAAGATGTTTACCGGAATCTCAGGGTCGTACACCGTTTTCAGCACATCAACTATCTGTTCCTCTATTTTTGTCTTCTCTGATTGTTCCATATTTTGCTTTTACTTATTATTTATATATATGGCGTCGGCTGAGCGAGCATCGGCCATTTTATGCAAAGATAAGAATAAAGTTTCATTCCACTGCGATAATTTACACATTTTCGTTGCTTTCACTGCGATATTTTACATATCATTCTGCGCGGGAATATAACGTATGAAGGCATTATACGGGACAGGTATTAAGTAATCTGGCGCAGTACTCGAGTAATTTGGGTCAAGTACTCGAGTAATTTGGGTCAAGTACTCGAGTATTTCGGGTCGAGTACTCGAGTATTCGGGCTTTAGTACTGAAGTAATTTGGGCTGAATTACTTTCTCATTCATATCTCAGTGAAAAATCAAGCAGATAGAGACGGCGATAAATTATAGATATAATTTTCTCTGACGAAGCCGTGGCTGCAATAAGAAAAGAGAGTAAACACGCGTTCATCGAAGCTGTTTGGGAGAGATATTCAATACCCGCAGTTGCCCGGACGCATCTGTTCCGTAATTTTGGTACATTATTCCGTAAATTTTATAAATAGGTTTTGGAGAATAATTTATATCTTTGCAAATTAGAGGTAAGAAGCGTTTTAGAGGTAAAAGGTAAGGAGTGTTTTTGAGGTAAGAGGTAAGGGGTGAGAGGTAAGAGAATACCTATTGAGTGAAAAATCCAATACCTTATGAATAAAAAGGTAGCAACTCGTCAACTAAAAAGACATTTGTCTGAACTCCGGAACTCCCGTCTACTGTCTCCTATTATCCCCCCACCGGGGGCTAAGGGGGCTTCTCCAGTCTCCCGACTACTAAAAAGTATAATAATAAAAACAATAGAAGATTATGAGAACAATCATGCTGAGCCTCGCAATGATGATTTGCGCAACGGCATTTGGACAATCTAAAGTGTATTTCACAAAGGAGATAACACCCGAGGCACTGGTAAAGATATGCAAAGCATTGGGTAAAGAGCCGACAGGACGCGTGGCTGTGAAAATCAGTACGGGCGAGGCCGGAGGCCATAACTACCTGAAACCGACACTGATAAGCAAACTTGTGGACGACGTGAACGGCACTATCGTGGAGTGCAACACGGCATTAGCATAAAATAATATTAAAAAGTCCCGGGCACCGTCAGTTGGCGGCAGCCCGGGACACATTGTTTAACCCCAAAATAAAGAAATAAGAATATGTTAGGTACACCGGAGATTATCCTCATAGCACTCATCGTGCTGCTATTGTTCGGAGGAAAGAAGATTCCCGAGATGATGAAAGGTCTCGGCAAGGGCGTGAAGAACTTCAAGGACGGCATGAACGGCAAGGAAGACGACACTAAAAAGGATTCTTCTTCCGATAAAGATGAGAAGTCGGAGAAATAATATTGCATCCGAAAATGAGTGAAGAGACGCTTACGTTTTGGGATCATTTAGAGGTGTTGCGCCACAGTCTGCTGAAGATTCTGGCTGCGTCTGTAGTCATGGGCATACTCGCTTTTTGCATGAAGGAGCCACTCTTCGACGTGGTTCTCGCACCAAGCCGCAGTTCGTTCGTGACATATAGCCTGCTCGGAGCAGAGCCGTTCAGCATCAACCTCATCAATACGGGACTGACGGAGCAGTTTATGATTCACATGAAAGTGGCGTTGCTGGCGGGTCTTCTCATTGCCTCGCCCTACGTCATCTACGTTCTTTTCTGCTTCATCTCGCCCGCACTCTACGACAACGAACGCCGTATCTCGATACATTTGGGCTTAAGTGCCTACGCGATGTTCATCATCGGAACGCTCGTCAACTACTTCCTTATTTTCCCGCTCACCGTGCGCTTCCTCGGCACTTACAGCGTGAGCGACAACATAAGCAATATGCTGACGCTCAGTTCCTACGTCGACACGCTGCTGATGATGACCCTTGTGTTCGGCATCGTGTTCGAGATACCAGTCATCTGCTGGCTTCTGGCCTGCGCGGGGATGCTCCGTTCCGAATGGATGAGCCGTTACCGGCGTCACGCCATAGTGGTGATTATGATTATATCTGCCATCATCACGCCCACAGCGGATATGTTCACGCTCGTCATGGTGTCGCTGCCGATATGGCTGTTGTACGAAATCAGCATCCGAATAGTGATGATAACAGAGAAGGAAAAGTATAAGACAAACAGACAAACCTAAGATAATATGGAAAAGAAACATAACTCCCCTATCGGAGACAAAGCCCCACGAAGCGGCAAAAAGAGGAAAGGCAGCAAGCAGCGCAGGCTCAGGACAAGTCTCGCCGCCATCATGCTGGTCCTCCTGACACTGCTGTTTCTCGATGTCTCCGGCACTCTACAGAAGCCTCTGCACGTGCTCGCCCACATCCAGTTCATACCGGCCTTGCTTGCCGGAAACCTCATTATTGTGGCCCTTCTTGTGCTGCTTACGCTCTATTTCGGACGCGTCTACTGCTCCGTGATATGTCCGTTGGGCCTCATGCAGGACGTGTTTGGCCGGTTGGGAAAGAAGAAAAAGAAGTACCGCTACACGTATTCGGCTGCCAAGACGGTGCTGCGCTGGACGGTATTCGCCCTGTTCGCGCTCTCGCTGATATTCGGAATAGCGGCCATAACGACCCTGCTTGAGCCGTATAGTGCGTTCGGACGCATCATGTCGAACATCTTCCGACCTGTTTATATGGCCGGAAACAACGTGCTGGCATATCTCGCCGAGCAGGCCGACAGCTATATGTTCTCAGCTTCCGACATCTGGATAAAGAGCGCATTAGTGCTTGGTGTGGCCGTAGCGACGTTCATCATCATCGCCGTTCTGGCATGGCGTAACGGCCGAACCTACTGCAACACCATCTGTCCGGTGGGTACTTTGCTCGGATTCCTGTCGCGTTTCTCGTGGCTGAAGCCTGTCATAGACACGTCAAAGTGCAACGCCTGCGGACTGTGCGCACACAACTGCAAGGCAAGCTGCATCGACTCGAAGAACCATAAGATTGATTACAGCCGCTGCGTGGCCTGTATGGACTGCATAGACACCTGCACCCACGGCGCGATAAGCTACAGGCACGAGGGCAAGAAGCCTACTGCCGGCACGCCGGATGGCAACGGCGACAAGCCCGACATAGGCCGACGGTCGTTCATAGCCATAGCAACGATGGCCACGGCGACGGCAGCTTTGGCTCAGAACAAGAAGAAAGTGGACGGCGGACTGGCTGTTATCGAAGACAAGATAGCTCCGAAACGCTCTACTCCGCTGACTCCGCCGGGTTCTGTTTCGGCCCAGAACATGGCCCGTAAATGCACCGCCTGCCAGCTATGCGTATCAGCCTGCCCCAACGACGTATTGCGACCATCGTCCGACCTCAGCCGGTTCATGCAGCCGGAGATGTCGTTCGAGCGCGGATATTGCCGTCCGGAGTGCACCAAATGTAGCAACGTTTGTCCGGCAGGAGCCATCAAACCGATTAAGAAAGAGGATAAAAGCGCGATTCAGATAGGCCATGCGGTGGTGATAAGGAAGAACTGTGTGCCACTGACCGACGGCGTTGAGTGCGGCAACTGCGCCCGCCACTGCCCCACGGGTGCGATACTTATGGTGCCGTCGAACCCGAAAGACCCTGAATCGGTGAAGATTCCTACGGTCAACGCGGCAGTATGCATAGGTTGCGGTGCCTGCGAAAACCTGTGTCCGGCACGTCCTTTCAGCGCAATATACGTAGAGGGACATGAAGTTCACCGTGAGATTTAACCGCAGAAGCACCGATGAAATAGCGCAAAACAGCCGGTAACCGGCAATTTTCAACAAACAAAGAAAAAGGCTGAACAATGAAACAGATAAACAGAAGAGACTTCCTGAAGATATTCGGAGGCAGTGCCGTGGCATCGACAGCAGCATTATCGGCTTGCGGAAGTGGCTCAGGCGACAGCGCAACGGATAAGTATGCCAATCCGCCAAAGGGCAAAATGACCTACCGCGAGAATCCCGCCACAAAGGAAAAGGTGTCTATCCTCGGCTACGGCATGATGCGATTGCCCGTGAACGGAGGCGGAACGGCGCGCGAAAATCCTAATGCAGAGATTGACCAAGAGATGGTAAACAAGCAGGTTGACTATGCGCTGGAACACGGAGTGAACTATTTCGACACGTCACCCGCCTACTGTCAGGGCCTGTCAGAACACTCAACGGGCATCGCCCTGCACCGTCATCCGCGCGAGAAGTACTTCCTTGCCACGAAGTTATCGAACTTCGCACCGGCCACATGGAGCAGGAAAGCATCGCAGGAGATGTTTGAAAACTCGCTGAAAGAGTTGCAGACAACATACGTAGACTATCTCCTGCTCCACGGAATCGGCCTGCCTGCCGACACCGAAGACGGCAAAAAGCTCGATGCCTTCGAGGCTTTCAACGCGAGATACATGGACAACGGGATGCTCGACTGGCTCGTTGAGCAAAAGAAAAAAGGCCGCATCAGGAACTTGGGATTCTCTTATCACGGCGACATCAAGGTGTATGATATGCTCCTGAAATGGCATGACGAGGGCCGTTATCATTGGGATTTCGTACAGATAGAGCTGAACTATCTCGACTGGAACTTTGCCAATGAGATTAATGAGCGCAACACCGACGCCGTATATCTGTACGGAGAACTGAAGAAACGCAACATTCCGGCAATCATCATGGAACCGCTTCTCGGCGGAAGACTGGCTAACGTGCCTGACGAAATCGTGATGAAGATGAAGCAGCGCGACCCCGAAAGCAGCGTGGCGAGCTGGGCGTTCCGCTTCGCCGGCACTCCCGACGGCGTGCTCACTGTGCTCAGCGGCATGAGCTACATGGAGAATCTGAAGGAGAATATCTGCACTTACTCGCCACTGAAGCCTATCAGCAAGGAGGAGAACGCGTTTCTGATGGAGGTCGCAAAGGACATCTACGACCTCAAGACGATACCCTGCAACGAGTGCAACTATTGTATGCCGTGTCCTTACGGCATCAATATTCCGGCCATTTTCTCGCACTACAACAAGTGCATAAAGGAGGGGAATATGCCTCATCAGGAGCGCGACAACGAGTATAAGCGTGCCCGTCGCGCCTTCCTCGTGGGCTACGACCGCTCCGTTCCAAAGCTGCGGCAGGCCGCCCACTGTATCGGATGCGGCCAGTGTGAGTCGCATTGTCCGCAGGGAATAAAGATTCCGAACGAGCTTCACAGGATAGATAAGTTCGTGGAGGAACTGAAAGCCCCACTGCCAGAAGTAAGAGGTAAGGAGTGAGAGGTAAGAGATATGAAGCCCCCTCCGACTCCCCCAAGGGGGAGGGAAGTGAGGATGGTGGATTGAAAAATGGGAATTGATAACTTTATATCCACACCCAACTCTCACCAACAAGACAATTATATCAAATTATAAACATAAATTCAAGTCCCCCTGTTAATTCTTCCCCCATGGGGTTTCTGTCCCCCGTTGGGGGAACCGAAGGGAGAGTAAAGACTATTGAATTAGAGGGGGCTATAACAATTATATGAATAACTATCAAGATAACTGCCCTACGGCTCTGTCGTTGAAGCCGATGCTCGACACAGAGACCTGCCGCGGCGTGATACGGGCAAGCGATGGGCGAACAAGGGAGTTCCACCGCCGCGGAGTAGTGAACCTCTACGTGCTGCTATCCTCCGAGCCCGACTTCCTCGCCGGCGCAACAATAGCCGACAGGGTGATAGGCAAAGGGGCGGCGATGCTGCTCATCAAGGGCGGCGTGAGCGAGGTTTATGCAGGAATCATCAGCAGTCCGGCACTGCAAGTGTTGCGCCGTGAGGGCATACGCGTGGCTTTCGGCAAGGAAGTACCGCACATCATCAACCGTGCGCAGACAGACATCTGCCCGATAGAACGGCTCACGGAACCTACCGACTCGCCCGACGAGGCATATCAACAGATAAGCAAATTCATGAACAAAGAAAAAAAATAGCAATATGACACCATCACTATCGACACCCGTCACGCACCTCAGTGCGACGCAAGGCAAGACCTATCTGCTTGCCACAATGTTTACCGCAGGCAACATCCTGCTGCCCCAACTGTGCCATCTCATACCGGGTGGCGGACTGATTTTCCTGCCGATATATTTCTTCACGCTCATTGCGGCATATCGTTTCGGGCTCACCGCAGGCCTGTTTACAGCCATTCTCTCGCCAGTTCTCAACAATATGCTGTTCGGAATGCCGCCCACACCGATGCTCCCGATAATCCTGACTAAATCGGTTCTGCTCGCCGTGGCCGCATCATTCTTTGCGCGCAAGGTCGGCCGGGTGGCTCTTTGGGCTGTAGCCGCCGCCATACTCGCATATCAAGGTCTTGGAATCATCGTCGAATGGGCTATGACTGAATCGCTCGTCGCAGCCCTTCAAGACGTGAGCTTCGGGCTGCCCGGCATCCTGATTCAGGTGATCGCAGGATATAAACTGATGCAGAAAATCTGATTTCTACATCCTCATTCCTCTATCCCCGAAAGCCCTCGACCCTTACAGTCATGCTCTCTGCATCGATGGTGATACACTCGTCGGACATTATTTTTTGCAGTATGCCACTGTTGACGAGTGAGCGCGGTGTGTCGGAGACAATGTTTCCGGAATCGTCGGAAAGCCAAATGGTGTCTGCCAACTGCAAGGCAATCGTGAGGTCGTGGGTAGAAAGGAACACGGTTTTGCCGAGGTCATGAGCCAGGTTGCGCAGGAGTCGCATCATGGAGATTTTACTCGGGAAGTCGAGAAAGGCCGTCGGCTCGTCGAGAAGAATCACGGGCGTCTGCTGCGCGAGAGCTTTTGCTATCATCACCTTCTGCCGTTCGCCGTCGCTCAGAGTATTTATCATGCGATGGCGCAGATGCTCCGTAGCGGTAAGGCGCAATGCCTCGTCCACAATTTTGCGGTCGTCGTCGCCAAGCGTACCCCAAAAGCCTGTGTAAGGTGAGCGGCCAAGTGCCACGACATCGCCTGCACTGAGATTCGGAATATCGCTGTTTGCCGTCAGGACGATGCTCACCAATCGCGCCAGCTCTTTGGGAGTGTAGTCTGAGAGTGGCTTTCCAGCCAGCATGACGCGCCCCGCCAACGCCGGAAGAAAGCCCGCTAATGTGCGCAACAGCGTAGACTTTCCCGCACCGTTGGGACCGATAAGGCACGTCAGTTCGCCGCTCCTTATCTCTGCCGTTATATGTTCGGCAACAGTTTTACGGCCATATCCCGTTGCCACATCATCTAATATAATCATTATTATAAAGTAGTCAGGAGACAGAAGACAGGAGTTCAGACGATACTCTTTCAGATTGAAGATTCCTCACTCTTCACTTTTTGTTCTTCACTCTTCACTCAATAAAGCATTTCTCTCACCTCTCACTCCTTACCTCTTACCTCCAATAAAACAGATGCAGAGCCTCGCGCGAGGAATAAGAGAAGAAGTTATACTGCCGGATATTCTTTCCCAACGACGTGCCGTGGATGAGGTCGGGATGGAAAAGCAGCCCTATGGCATTAGGCTTATAGTCGGGCGCAGGCTTGAAATGCACCATCTGACCGGGTGCGAACGATGTAACTGTGCCCTCCTGATAGTCGTATGGCATCCGTCCGTAGGTTATGTCGCCGCACTTGGTCTGCTTCAGCCACAGCGAATATACATCATATCTCATTGTACGCTCCATACGGGCACTCTCCTGTTTGGCCTTTGTCATGTCGACCACGGCCACCAACGGGTGTCTGGTCTCGAAGCCCATAAGCCTGTTATAATCATCAATCGAGTTTATTATTATCAAATCCTTCATGTCCATAGTCTTGTTTTGAGTGAATTAAGAATATAAAGCAATAAGTTACCGGACGCAACTCTACCGCAGACAAAGTTAACAAATATCCCCGTTACTCCATTACAAACAAAAACTATTTTTCCTCAAAAAAACAAATGAAAACTTAATGAAAGCCGGATAGCCGGAGTTTAATGTGGAATGTTTGAAGCGTAATGTGGAAAGTTGAATGATTAATGTGAATTCCAGACACTTATCTCCCGTATCTGTCACGACAGCCTTTTAATGCAATCGATTGCATTTTTTATACCGGCCAGCAATAATTTCGGAATTTCAATACAGTTAGTACAGAATTCTACAAGCGTGTTGTACTTTTAGTACATGGCCTATGTACTAAAAGTACAAAGCCTTTGTACTAATGCTACAAAGCCCATGTACAAACAGTACAGAGGCTTTGTACAAAAACTGTATAAATATAATCGCATTGTATTTCATTCGCTGTAATCTAATAAAGCGCCATCTTCCTTTACTTCTATAATTATTTATTGCAGTCCGGTAAAAAACTTTCTTTGCAATGATAACGGGATTTACCGGAATTATTTGTATCTTTGTAACTGATAATATTTTGTTTATAACCAACAATAAATGCGAGATATGAATAATATCTTATCACTTTTAGACAACTACACGTTCGACAATGCAGATGACATTGCCCGTATGTTGGCTGACGACTTCCGCAAACGGCGTATCGAGAAGAACATGACGCGCGAGCAGGTGGCTGAGAAGTCGGGCGTGGCAGTGAGCAACATCGTCAGATTCGAGCAGAAGGGACTCATCTCACTGAAGAATCTGATAGGCATAGCCATGGCTATGGAATACACCTCAGAGATAAAGAACATCTTCGCCGAGCCTAAATACTCCACAATGGAGGAGCTAACACAGATACGCAGAAACAGGGGAAAGAAAAAGGCACATAGGATATGATGGGGATTGATAGACTGACAGTGAGGTATCATGGCGCGGTTGTCGGCACATTGTCGATGACCCCGGACGAGAAACTGTGTGCTTTCGAATATGATAAGGCATGGCTCGCCGGCGGATTCAGCATCTCTCCGCTGGAATTGCCGTTGCGTCCGGGGCTGTTCATCGCCAAACCGCAGCCATTGTATGGCAACTTCGGAGTTTTCGAGGACAGCCTGCCCGACGGCTATGGTCGTTATCTGCTGCACAAGACGCTGCAAAAAGAGGGCATAGACGATAGGCAACTCTCCGCACTCGACAGGCTCAGCATTGTCGGCAGCAGTGGTATGGGGGCGTTGATATACGAGCCGGAGACCATTGTTGGGCAGGAAACGAATATTGTAGACTTTGACATCCTACAGGAGAAAGCATTAGAGGTGTTACGTGAACAGCAGGATACGGACGCCGGACTGCTGCTCTATAACAGCGGCAACAGCGGCGGTTGTCGTCCTAAAGCCGTATTCGCAGACGGCGAGGGGCACTGGCTGGTGAAATTCCGCCACACATACGACCCGCAGGATATGGGACGGCAGGAGTATCATTATAATGAGACGGCTCGCCGATGCGGAATTGACGTGCCCGACTACAGGCTGATAAATGGCAAGTATTTTGCCACGAGAAGATTCGATATTGACGGCGATGGTAACCGCATCCACGTAGCCACTGCCGGCGGACTGCTGTGTATTTCATTGTCAACCCCTATCCTCGATTATAGCAATCTTCTCGCCTTGACCGGTTATCTTACTCAGGACGCAAAGCAGGTGGAGGAGATGTACAGGCGTATGGTGTTCAACTACCTGACCGGCAACAAGGATGACCACTGCAAGAACTTCAGTTTCCTTGTAAGAGAAGCCACGGCTGGCAAATGGCACTGGCAGCTCGCACCGGCATACGACTTGACACTATGCACAGAAGGCTACAACGGACAACACGCCACATCGGTAAACGGGACCGGTAGCCCCACGCTGCAAGACTTCATAACCGTAGGCACGAAGATAAATATAAGCGAACGGCGGTGCCACGAGATAATAGAGGAGGTACGCGACAACTGCGATGACCTGTTGCTATTTGCGTTATCGTGAGAAAAATCCAAGAGCGAAGACTCATGCGTACATAGAGTTTTTCCCATTCCATCATACACTCAGCTATAGATTCAATGCAGAAGCGTTGTACTTTTATCATGAATCTATATAATATTAGGACATGACTTCTTCCACGATCTACCGATAAATCTGAACAAGACGAATGGATGTAATATCCTTATAAAACACAATCTTGGCTTGTGAATCTCATGCGCTCACCTGTCACGGGATGGGTGAATTCAAGGTATTCGGCGTGCAGATAGAGACGGTCGGCAGCAGTACCGTAGAGCGTGTCGCCGACAATGGGGGCGTTGAGGCCGTCGCGATGGGCGCAGTGTACACGCAGTTGGTGGGTGCGCCCCGTCTCGGGATATAACGCAACGAGGGGCGAGCCATGCTTTGCGAAGGCGCGTTGCACGGGCGTTTGGGGATGAGAGATGAGGCAGTAGCGCGTAACGGCCGACTTACCGCCGAGCATATCCACCACCTGACGGGGACGGTCTAACGGGTCGGGGCGCATGGGCAGACTGATAACACCTTCCGCCCGGGCTATGGGCGCAGAGAGAACGGCCACATAACGCTTCATGATGGTGTGTTCGGCAAACTGGCGTTGCAGACTTTTGTGAGCAGCTTTTGTCTTTGCAAAGACGAGCAAACCCGACGTTGCCATATCCAAACGATGCACCGCCATAATCTCTTCGGCATCCCGACAACGCGCCTTCACTATGTCGTATGCCGACAACCGCGCGCTCTTGCCCGGCACGCTAAGCATACCGGAGGGTTTGCAAACTACCACAAGGACTTCGTCCTCATACACCGTCTCAATCGAAGAGAATCTAAAAGGCGAAGCCGAAGAGACCTCACTACGGTCTGACCGAACATCTACAGAAGCGCAACCACAGGCCGATGGGTCGCCACCATCCACCGTTTCCACGTCAATGCCACGCAACATCCACGTCAGTATCGGCTTGCACTTACCGCTGCAAGACGGATAGAAACAACCGTCGTGGCGTATTTCCATCTTAGGACTCTCCCCCACCCAGAACATCGCCATACAGAGCGGGCGCAGACGGTGGGAGAAAGCATACTGCAACAGCTTGGGTTCGCAGCACTCCCCTGCCCCGGCCGGCGGCACACGCAGCACGGTATCTGCGAAAATATCCATCAGGTTGCGGCTCTCGCCCTCAGCGTTGAGCATACAGAAATGGGAGAACAGCCAGCGTTGCAGGCCGTCGGAGTATCGCTTGCGCTCGCGTTTCAGTACGTCTATGGCAGTCCGCAACTCGGTAATCTTAGCCTCAACACCACTTAACAGTTCGGCATAACGCCGCTTGGCGCGATGCAGTTCGGCCTTCAGAAACTGGCTCTCGGCTGTCATCCGTGCCTCGTCCTCTGCTGAGAGAGTCTCGGTGGCGCGCCGATAGTCGCGTTGCCGCTTTGCCTCCGTCATACGGTTGCGGTGCTCGGCTATGTCAGCGTCAGCCTCACGGCGCAGCCGTTCCGATTCATCCGTAAGCGCAAACAATTCCGGGGAGGCTTCACGTCGCTCCACCTCACGGTTCATTTCCGTTATTTCCGCCTCGTGCCGCTTGAAGTATCCGTCCTCCTGAAGATAGTCGAACACAGCCGGAACGAATCCCTCCCAGTCGCTCCTGCCGCCTATCTGTCCGGAGTATGCTGCGAGATAGCCCAAGCGCGTGCCGTCCCTAACCACAAGAACACCAAACATCTTGCCTCTGCCCACTTCCTCGTGCCACTCCAACCTGCCGTGTATAAACGCACGAACCTCATCCGCTGCGATGACACACAGCGGATGAGGCTCGTAACAGAACGGGTTGTTCATCCGTTCGGGCGGCTCTATTGATGTTGTCAGAGGGTGTATCTGTATATTCTGAAAAGGCATTTTCCCGTTGGTTTCAGATACCCCTTTGACCTTCTCAGACTCGTTCCTGACTCGCATTCTCAGAACTGTCGCGGCATACTTGCCGTAGCACCGAGTTCCTCCTCGATGCGTATCAGTTGGTTGTACTTAGCCATACGGTCGGTGCGCGACATCGAACCGGTCTTTATCTGACCGCTGTTCGTAGCCACGGCAATGTCGGCAATGGTCGTGTCTTCGGTCTCGCCCGAACGGTGCGACGTCACGGTGGTGTAGCCATGACGGTGCGCCATCTCTATGGCATCGAGCGTTTCGGTGAGCGAACCGATTTGGTTCACCTTTATTAATATAGAGTTTGCCGCACCCATACGTATGCCTTTCTCAAGGAATTTCACGTTAGTGACAAACAAGTCGTCGCCTACGAGTTGGCAGCGTTTGCCTATGCGCTCTGTCAGCAGCACCCAGTTCTCCCAGTCGTTCTCATCAAGTCCGTCCTCGATAGAGTCGATTGGGTATCGTGTTATCAGTTCTTCGAGATAGTCAATCTGCTCCGCGGCCGTGAGTTTTCTGCCGTTCGGGTCTTTCGGCATACCGTTCTTCAACTGCCGGTAGTCGTAGAACCACTCGCCGTTCTCCTGTATCGCAAACTCCGATGCGGCGCAGTCCATTGCAATGCGCACGTCCTTGCCTGGCTCGTAGCCTGCGTCGCGTATCGCCGTGCAGATGCTTTCGAGTGCGTCCTCAATACCGTCGAGAGCCGGAGCAAAGCCGCCCTCATCGCCTACGGCCGTAGACAAGCCGCGTTTCTTGAGCAGTTTCTGTAGTGAATGGAACACTTCCGCACCCATCCGTATCGCCTCGCGCTCGCTACTTGCGCCCACCGGACGTATCATGAACTCCTGAAACGCTATCGGAGCGTCAGAATGAGCACCTCCGTTGATGATATTCATCATCGGAACGGGCAGCACGTAGGTGTTTGTTCCGCCGATATAGCGGTAGAGCGGTATGCCGAGAGCTTTCGCAGCGGTATGCGCCACGGCGAGACTTACACCCAGTATGGCATTCGCCCCTAAGCGGCTCTTCGTGGGCGTGCCGTCAAGGTCGAGCATCTTGTGGTCGATGGCGCGCTGATTCAGCACACATTCGTCCTTCAGAGCCGGCGCAATGATAGTGTTCACGTTCTCAACGGCCTTCAGAACGCCCTTTCCGCCATAGCGTTGTTTGTCGCCATCGCGCAGTTCCAATGCCTCGTTCTCACCTGTTGAAGCCCCCGACGGAACGCTTGCGCGTCCCATCACTCCGTTCTCCAACGTCACCTCTACCTCCACCGTGGGGTTGCCACGGGAGTCGAGGATTTCCCTTGCGTGTACTTTCTCGATTCTCATACTCATTAATTTTAGGCCATTCTGCTCTTTATTATCACCTACAAAGATACCAACTGTTTCGCATCCGACAAAACAGGATGGCTCATCAATAATAAATATTTTGGCTTTTTTCTCATTATATAAACTTTGTTCAATTAATATGGCTCACCCGATAAATATAGGGGGGAAGTCTTTTATTAGATATTATGCCGCACCTTTGCACACACTTTACGCAATGCTCAGAGTATTTAAGGCTGGATTACTCCAGTACTGAAGCCAAAATACTTGAGTAATCAGGCCGGAAATACTCGAGTACTGCGCCCAAATTACTCGAGTACTGCGGCCAAATTACTCAAGTATTGCGCCATAGTACTATGCTGTTCGACCGAAATAGGTTGCCCCCCCTGTATTTATCGGATGCCCCATTAATATTCTTCTCACCACAGAGGCACAGAGAACACAAAGTTTATAATTCTATTGGGATATAGAGACAACGCTTGAAGCGTTGGGAGAACACAGAGCCAATATTATATATACGTGTTATGCCGCCACACTTATGACTCTGTTTACTCTCCATGCCAAAGGCATTGACTTCTTATGATACTTTTCCTCCGTGCTCTCTCTGCCTCTGTGGTAAAGATTATTGCCCGTTCAGACGGTCGAAAAAGACGATTATTTCCTCCCACGTCTTGAACTCGTCACTGCCCAACCGGATAGCCGTTCCGAGGAAATCATCCCGCTCGGCAGTGCTCACGAGATAGTCGCCATAGATGGTTCCGACGCTGTTGGTGAACACCGTGCGGTTCCATGCTGGCGCACTGAGATACTCTTCGACCCACGCCATAACCTCGGCCGTAGCCCCGGGGCGTGCCGAGGGTACATTGGCCACGACATAAACATTGTAGTTCTCTATCAGAAACTCGTATGCCTTGCGCTGGCTCGACAGAGGTTTGCCGTATGAATCGTGAAGCGCATCGTAATGAATGAATACCGAACGACGCTCGCGACCGCTCTGCCGGTCGTCTATCCGTCGGATAATCGGAATGAGATAGTGCGCCACCACCTTGTCTTCAAGACGGTGTCCGCCATGAAAACGTATTGCCTGCGGATAGTGTTCAAGGAACAGTCCGTAGGTGTTCACCGTAGTATCATTGTCGCCGAACAAGCCGAACACCCTGCCGCGCTCCTCGTCTGTGATACTGGCGAAATTAAGTTCTGTGATGTCGCGATATTCCTTCACGAGTGCTTTCGTAACTATAAACTCCTGCACACCATCCTTACGCGGATTCTGAAACACCTGTTTTCCCGTCATTCCGTGTTCCTTCATCGTGTCTGCCATACGGAATGCCGGGTTCACGACAATACGGTCGAAGCCCGAAAGCATCTCCGTGTACATACCGCCCATCGACGTTCCGATGATAAGGTCGGGTTGTTCGGTCTCTGCCAATTGTCTGAGCATAGCCACGGCCTCCTCCGGATGCAGCGGCACATCGGGTGCGATGACCTCGCACTGCGGCATATACTCACGAAGAAGCTGTGCCGTATGCGTCGCTCCCGACGACCCGAAGCCGTGTATATACATAATTTTCTTGCCCGCCATGAGGTCGGGAAAAGTCTTGCGATATTGATTTTCCATTCTACAACATATTATATCAAGGTACAAAGATAGTGCAAACGAGCGCAAAGAGAATTTATTCTCAATTTGCCGAATGCAGCTTGTCTTATGCAAAG
>ERZ809407.944-NODE-944-length-29001-cov-5.640503_pt1 | contig 29001 bp, 38 predicted proteins | sample MGYA00520792_ERZ809407 | MGnify/ENA primary metagenome ERZ809407 (study PRJEB31576, sample SAMEA3212665) | Homo sapiens | biome: human-gut; feature: human gut; material: fecal | place: Sweden | collected 2012 ...
ATACTTGGCGCTTTTAATTGCTTTCAAGAAGCTTGTTGAGCTCCTTCATAAATGTGTCGATGTCCTTGAACTGGCGGTAGACCGAGGCAAAGCGCACGTAGGCCACCTCGTCCACGGCGCGCAGCTTGTCCATGACGAGCTCGCCGATGTATTCGGTGCTGACCTCGCGCTCGAGAGAGTTCTGTAACGTCTGCTCGATCTCGTCCGCCTTCTGCTCGAGCACCTCAAAGGGAACGGGGCGCTTTTCGCACGCGCGGATCATGCCGTTCAAGACCTTGCGCTTGTCAAAGCTCTGGCGGCTGCCGTCCTTTTTGATGACGACCATCGGCAGGCTCTCCACCGTTTCATAGGTGGTGAAGCGCTTGGCGCACGAGAGGCACTCGCGTCGGCGGCGGATGCTGCTGCCTTCTTCGGCAGGGCGGGAATCAATGACCTTGCTCTCTTTGTATCCGCAATAGGGGCATTTCATCGTGCAGAACCTCTTTTCTCATCTTAGTCAGAGAGAGTATAGCATACTTTCTTTTGGGATGGTAGACATAATTTGCATTTTTTCACAGGATGGGCGAATTTTTCTCATTCACGCGGTAGATGACGCACTTTCTCCCGCCGACCGTCCCGATGCGGGCAAGGCAGAAGAGCTCCGCCAGCGGGAACGGCGCGTTCTCGCTGTACGGCAGCGCCAGCAGCTTCCCGCGCTTCTCCTCGCGCACCATCGCGCCGGATAACAGTGAGAGCGCGCAGTCGAGCCGCGCCGAGCGGAAAAACGAGCCGCGCGGCAATGCTTTCCAGTCCCCCACCGCTCTCCCCTCCTGTCGGCACAAAATAAAGAGCCTGTGCTATTTCTATGCACAAGCTCTTTTCTTTATGTAGGGATTTTACTGCACGCTGTAATTGCCGCGCACGAGCAGCTTTGTGCTGTTCGCGCTCGCCTGCACGCCTCGGCTGTCGACTGTTGCCATGTAAAGGTGGTTCTGCTGCAAGGCAAGGCCGCCTGCAAGCGCCGCGCCCAACGTCTCGTCGATGAGCCCCGGGGTGCTCGCCGCCACGCACACGCCGCTGCCCGTGCGCAGCATCGCCTCGCAGCCGACGCCCATGTACAGAATTTGCCCCTGATTCAGCGTGATGACCGTAAAGCTCATCGCCGTGCCGCCGGAAGTATTACCGCTCGACGCACCGTACTTCTGCTCGAAGGCCTGCGTCTCGCTCTTCACCTGCTCGGTGAGCTTACTCGAGAGCGTCTGCTCGCGCGAGGTGGTCTTCTTGTCCACCTCGGAGAGGATCTGCGGCAGGAATTTTTCATTTAAGTAGCTCAGCGTCACGAGCGGGTCGCTGCTCGTGCCCGCGCCGCCGGTCGCGGCGACGGTCAGCGTCAGCACCGTCGCGCTCACCAGAAGCAGTCCCACCAGACGGGCAAAGGCGTTGTTTCTCTTTTTCATGCTGTATTCCTCATTTTCTCCCCGGCGCGCACTCTTTCCGTGCGCGCCGGAGGGGTTAGACCAACTGTGTGTTTTGCAGGCCGAAGCTCACGGCGATGGCTGCGTCGATGCGCTCCATCAGCTCGCCGTCCACGCGCCCCATGCGCTCGCGCAGGCGCCGCTTGTCGAGCGTGCGGATCTGCTCGAGCAGCACCACGCTGTCGCGCGGCAGACCGTAGTCCGGCGCGGAGAGCGCGATATGCGTCGGCAGCTTCGCCTTGTTCGTCTGCGAGGTGATGGCCGCCGCGATCACCGTGGGGCTGTAGCGGTTACCGGTGTCGTTCTGCACGATGAGCACCGGACGCACGCCGCCCTGTTCGCTTCCGACCACGGGCGAGAGATCGGCGTAATAAATATCGCCGCGTTTCACATTGATATCCACTTAGCTATTCACACTCCGAGCGGAAGAAAGTACCCTTGCCTTTGTCAGGGGCCACTGTCATTCTCCCACGCGGGGGCGGAATTTATACGGGGGCTCGCAACTTTCCCCGTCTTTCTGCCCCCAGTCCATCGTATGCTGAGGACAGATGCCGCGTGCTTTTCTTAAAGCGGCTGCAAATTCTTGTCGACGGGTACGCCGTTTAAGCGATAGACGCGCGGCACACGCTTGCTGACCGCGCACATCAGCTCATAGGGGATGGTATCGCAGAGTGCGGCGTCATCCGCGCAAAGGATGTGCTCGCCGAAAATTTCGACCTCGTCGCCGGACTTCACCTGCGGGAGGTCGGTCACGTCGATCATGCACATATCCATGCAGATGCGCCCGACCTGCTTGGCGCGGCCATAGGGCGTGAGCACTTCGATCTGATTCGAGAGCGCGCGGTGCAGGCCGTCGGCGTAGCCGATGGGCAGGACTGCGATGCGGCTGGGCCGCTGCGTAAAGTATGTGCGCCCGTAGCTGATGGGCTCGCCCGCGGCGAAGTCCTTGATCGTCGCCACGCGCGTTTTGAGCGACATGACAGGCTGCATGCCCATCTTTTCGGCCAAGTCTCCCGAACCGTAGAGGATGATGCCGCAGCGCACCATGTCCCATGCCCACTCAGGATAGCTCGCAATGCCGCCGGCATTGCAGCAGTGGTGGAGCTGGAAGCGGAAGCCGCTTTGCGTCTCCACCTTTTCGATCATGCGCGCGAAGCGCTCATGCTGCAATTTCGTAAATTCGACGCTCTCCGTCGTGTCCTCATCCGACACGCTGAAGTGTGTGAACACTCCCTCGATGTCGAGTCCCGGCAGTTCGAGCACACGCAGAATGTCGCGCAGGCTCGCGTCAAAGTGCGCCTCGTCGCACGAAAAGCCGAGGCGGCCCATGCCGGTGTCGAGCTTGATGTGTACGATCATTTTCCCGCCCAGCGCGACCGCGCGGTCGGAGAATTCCTTCGCGATGGCGTAGCTCTGCACCGCCTGCGTCATATGAAGCTGCAAAATGCGCGCCGTCTGATCCGCGGGCGTGAAGCCCAGCATTAAGATCGGCAGCGTCACACCGCTGTCGCGCAGCTCCTCGCATTCGTCGATGTTCGACACGGCGAGATAGCCCGCGCCGAGCTGCTCGAGCCGCTTGGCGATCTCCACCGCGCCGTGGCCGTAGCCGTCTGCCTTGACGACGCCGAGCAGCTTCACCTTATCGCCGACGTGGCGGCGGATGACCTCGAAATTATGGGTCAGATGGTCAAGGTCGATCTCCGCCCAGGTCCTCTTGAGCGTGCTTTCCATAGACGCTTCCACCCTTTTGCTTTCAGTTTCGACGCGCGCTATTGCGCTGCGTCCGGCGATAGTATATCACCAAAAATAAAATTCGTAAACTCCGCCGCGGCAATAATTTTGTCATTTTCCGCGATCTCGGCGTACACCGGCGCGCCGGAGGCACCAAGCCAGAGCGAGCAGGCGAACGTTTCGCCGCTGAGCGTCAGTGAAAAATCGGCACGCAGCGCGTCGACATCTCCGATCGTCTCCGCGCCCGAGCTATCGAGATACACTTTCGGGAAGTTTTGCAGCACGAGCGGCACGCAGGAAAGTTCCGAAACGCGCGGCGAGAGCGTGCCCACGTCCAGCACCAGATCGTCAAACGTCAGCGTCAGCTTGTCGCCCTCAAGCACCGCGCCGACGCCCGTGAGCTCCTCCGGCTCGCTCACCGTCGCGCGCACGGCGTCGCCCTGCGCGCTCAGGTGCAGGGCATAGACAAGCGTCTCGTCCCCGCGCGGCACGCTGACGCGCACGTCCGTCTCGTAGGACGCCAAATTTTTGTACTGCTCCTGCATCGCCTCCGCGCGGTCGATCTCCTTGCCGCAGGAGCACAAAAAAAGTAAGCAAAGCACTGCGGGCCATACCTTTTTCATATCTCCATCCCCCTTCGTCCGTTATCTCTATGCGCGCGCATGCCGCAGCATTCCAGCTTTTCAGAGCACAGACAGTCAAAGGCATATCCTACCGGCAAGGTTGCACTTTTCACAGCTGCACATCTGCCGGTTTTGTGCCATCCCCCAAAAAGTGTTTTGCACATAGAGTTGCACACCACACTTCCCGCGGAACGCGAAAAAGAGGAAGCTGATTTCTCAGCTTCCTCTCGAAAATCGCTTGATTTTTAAGGGTTTTATCTTACTTGAAGTAGCGCTCCAGCGCGTCCTCGCAAGCTACATATCCTTCGCTTCGGCATAAATGCCAAAGCTCAGTTATTTCGCTGCTCGTCCTTCTCCCATCAAACCCGCTTCGCTGGGCTTTGATGGGAACCCTGGTTTACTTGAAATATCTTTCAAGTAAACCCTTGAGGGCGCGGCCGTGACGGGCTTCGTCGCGGGCCATTTTCAAAGTCTTCGCTTCGCTCGACTTTAAGGAAAGCTGGAAAGCCTTGAAAATCAAGCACTTTTCAATGATCTTCAATGCAAGTAGCTTACTACTTTAACACATCTTCCTAACAACTTTCGTACAATTTTAGTACAAGTTTTTGGAGGTTGTATTATGCCCGCAAACAGCACAGGAGTGTACCAAAAGGACAATGGGTATTGGGAATACCGCTTTGTGATGATGGTGGACGGAAAGAAGGTCAATAAGAAAAAGGCAACAGATGCTTTTGGAAACAAGCTGAAAACGCAAAAGGAAGCAATCAAGGCCAGAGAGGCCGCTATGCTGGAAGCCCGCGTCGGAAAGGCGGAAAAGCCAAAGGTCAGCCGCCGCATGGTGAAGGACGTTTACAAAGAATATTGCGAAAAGGGGCGCAAAGATCGCGCATACCAGACCATTCGCAAACAGGACAGCCTTTGGGAAAATCACCTGTTCGCCAAATTCGGCAACCGTTATGTGGACGAAATAAGTGTTGCCGAGGTCATGGATTATCTTGCAGAGCTGTACTACATCAACAATTTCTCTTATCAGTACACAGAAAGCTTCCTAAAAATGTTTTACCTGATCTTCGGTCAAGCCTACTCCCGAAACTATCTGAGCGTTGATGACTACAACAGACTTTGCGTGAACAAGGACACTCGTATTCAGATGCCGAAAATGAAGTCAGAGGATGATACTGACATTGTTGCATTCAGCAAAGAACAGCTTGCCCTTCTGGACAAATATTTTACAGGTACTCACGCAGAAACCGCATACTTGTTGGGGCGCTACTGCGGTCTGCGCATCAATGAGGTCTTCGGGCTAAAGTGGGAGAACGTCGATCTGGAAAATGGCACAATCACAATCGACAGACAAATGCAATACCAGAATGGGCTTATCAAGCTGATTGCGCCGAAAACGCGCAATTCCAACAGAGTTGTTTACATGAGCCATGTTCTAAAACTGCACTTGCAGGAAAAGGCACGGCAGCGGGAAGAAGATGCTGTCCGCCTCGCCTCGCTCAGAGAACAGAACAGGCGGTTGATCGAGGACATTGACGGAAGCAAAATCTACTCAACAGAGCTGGTAAACTGCTTGCCGAACGGGAAAGTGCAAACGGTAAATTCCATGAAATATCCGACGCGGGAGATCAAGGAAAAATTAGGCATACAGTTCAAGTTTCATTTCCTTCGTCACACTTATGGAACAATGATGGCCGAAAAGAATACGCCTACACATCTTCTGTGCAATCAAATGGGGCATGGCAACATTCACGTCACACAGAAATACTACATTGCCATTTCCAAGAGTGGAATTGAAATTCTGCAAAACAATTTGAACAGCCTATAAGACAAAGCAGCAGCCATTTATCTTCGGCTGCTGCTTTTTTCAATACATCTCTCGGACTTTATCAAGGTATGCGGCAAACTTCTCCGCTACGGCGGGCGGCTCTAAAATCTTTGCTTTTTTGCCGAAGCCCAGCACCCAGCCGAAAAACTGATCGCTGATCTCAACCTGTGTGGTAACGGTGAAGTGTGTCTCATCCAGTTCTTCGTACCACACGGAGCTTTTGTCATTGCCGAAGCGGTCAACAACAGCGTCCAGAAGCGGATTGATAAAACGGATGACCACACGCTCCTGCTTGCCGCCAAACATGGAGAAAACGCGCTTGGTGTAGGTTTTCAGGTCGATTGCGTCAAATGTCTCCTTGCCCTCTCTCGGCTCTCCTGTGCGCACTACGCTCTTCATGCGGTCTACACGGTAGGTTCTCATGTTTTGCGCACGATCATCAAAAGCCAGTAGGTAGTAGTTTCCGTCGTTAATAAGCAGCTTATACGGACTGACGGTGTAGGCAGCTCCCTTTCTGCGCTCCACTTGCTGCCCGACATTGCTGATGGAGTACTTGAGATAATGGAAGCTGATCTTCTCAGGCTCGTGCGGCGCTCCATCCAGACGGTGGCTCATGGCCTCGTTGATCGTGCTGATGCTGTTAAGAACCGTTCTATTTGAAGTCTTCACACGATCTGTCAGAAATGCGTCGTGCCTGATTTTCTCGGCCTGATGCTTACTGACGAACTCGCACACTACATCTGCAAGACGGTCTGCTTGTCCTTGGGAAAGAAATTTTGCAGAATACACGCACTCCGCCAAAAGCCGAATATCTCTTTCATCATATCGCCGCTGACGCACATAGAAGCCCTTGTCCTTCTTTGTGTGTTTCTGGTAAACGATGACTTTTTCATTATCACCATCATCGGCGGCAAGGGCTTCCTCTGCGGCTTCTATGTCAATACCGTCATCATCGGCACTTTTGTTGTCCATGAGCCACATGACTTTGTTGATGTCCTGAATGTCCCTGTAAATGGAGCGGCGTTCAGCGGCAATCCCGCAGTATTCAAGAAAGCTGACGATGTCATAAGCGCTTGCCGTATGATCTTCGTCTGTGTATTTCAAAAGGTACTGCTGCACCAGATACGGCTTCAACTTCTGGTTCGGCTTTTTGCCGCGTTTTTCGCTCACAAGCATAAGATTCGTCCGTCCGCTTCTTATCACATTTGTGTTTTCGCAGTAGCATAGAATTTGGATGCCTTCATTATTTATCTTGCTCAAATAAAGATTGTTGATTATTGTCAGGCTCCGTCGGTTCTATAATATCGCCTAATACTTTTGTAATTGTATAATTACGCTTCTGCTCCTCTAATTTTTCATTCATATATACTTCGATTTTCATCTCCGCAGGAACCCTTACCCCCGCAGATAGTTTCACTTTTCCGCTACGAACGCGATGTTTAAAATCATCGTCTTCAATTGAAGCATAAATGGTTTTACCATCATAATGAAATCCCCACTTTGAATCCCCCAAAAAATCAGGACTCTTAAGAAGCAAATCTTCAGTAACTGTATTTTCTATTCTCCGTAAATCAGGCGAAATCAACTCATCGACAATCGGGACTTTCATTTCAGGATAAGCATCCTCTGGAATAGTAACAGTTGAAGAGGCCGCTCCTTCTGCTTTGAATGATATTGCAGGGCGAGAAGAATCGGAAAGTGTCCCAAAGATGCTGGACAAGGAACCATCTATCGAAGGATTATTTACATAGAGATTATAAACATTGCAATCATGATAAGAAATACTTCCCTCTGAATTGACAATACGGGTTTTTCCATCCTCAATATTAACACTCTTAGGCTTTAAGCCTTTTAACTCACGCTTTATCTTAATAATCTCTACGAAGTTCTTTGTAGATTCAAATATTTGCGGTACTTGTGGCATTACAAGCGGTGCAAGTTCAACAATCGATTGTAACGCCACATCAAAGCTACCTTCTCGGAATGCACAAACATCAATTGATATTTCTGCATCATCACCATACTGCGCGATCATGCAGTCTTTATACGCCCGAACTACATGAGAAAGCGCCCTTGTTAGTAATTCCGCATCAATCGATGTCCCACCGTCAAATTTGAAAGACAGCTTCCCGACCATTTGGATAGCATCGTCCATAAGTGACACCACCTTAAGCAATCTTTAGTGTGATTCTATCACAAGAAATCGGAAAAATAAACAACTAATTCAACTGATCGATCTCGTTTTTGTCCATTCAAGACAAAGTTTTATTAGGTCACAGATAGTATGCTACCAATTTTCAAAAATGTCGTATTTCTCTCAAAGTATCTTAATCGTCATAGAGTTTGCGGCACGCCCTTAGTCCGTATATCCCCAAAGGTACTGTCTCATCCAAGTGAGGCTTAAACTTTTGGCCTTGCACTTGATGCCGTGATTGCTGGTCTGAATTGGAAATGCCATGTGTGCCATCTCCATACATTTCTAAAACTATTATAAAAGGGACGGATAGCCCGTCCCTTTTATTCATTACTCTTCTGTGTATGATTTTTGTATGTATTCCAAGTAGGCTCATAGTCAGAAGTTGCTTGGTTTCCCCACATAGCCCAGCCATCTCGATCTCCACGCGCAAACAGCTCAATAAAAGGTCCTGGCGAGCATCGTTCAATAAGTGGTACAAATTCGTCCGGTTTTCTCGAATGCTCACGTTTCTGTGCTCTAATCAAATTTACCTGAGATCGCGCAGGCTCAAGCGTACGATTACCACCGCTGCCTCTTACTCCGAATAATAAGATTTCAGTTACATTGCGAAAGTAAAATCCTACTCCTCTGCCGTCCGGTCCACCGTCTTTGCGGACCTTTTCCCATATAATATTCCCTTTGTATTCAAACCCCCACGCCTTCATAACTGCAAGGCCATCTGGAAGTAATGCATTAGGCACCCAAAGGTACAAATGGCTTTTTTCTGCCGCTATTTCCGACACTGGTAACGCTTCAATATCTTTAAGCTCCATTGTTTCATAGCGATTAAGCCGTTTATGTTCTGGTGCAACTTTTCCAGTTCGGTTTTGAAATCTCCAAGGCGGGTCTGCGTAAATAGTTGCATATTTCTGATTTTCGCAAAAGCGCAGCAAGTTTTCAGCCGTTGTTTGGACTGTGTTCATCGGTGTACCCTTCCTCCCAATCTGTGATGCATTTTTTCTTCATACCAACAGCCAAAATGGGACAACCGCCATTTCTGCGTGAATCAAGCCTGTATGTGAGTTTTCCAATCCAAGTTGTACTTGCTCCGTATTTTCTCATGATCTGCTTCCATTGCTTGTCTTTTTTATCATAGTCGTAAATGGTTTTAAAAACATCATTTAATTCCGCTGCGCGGGTTATGATGATTCCCGCACTTATAATGTCACACTCGTAGTATGTCCGCATCGCAAGTAAATCACGATCAAAAGTCTGATCTTTGCTATTCCACTCAAGGTCAAACGCGACTCTATTTTTCAAGAAGTCAATGTTATGCCCATCAATATACCCTTCAATTACCTGTTCATCGAACGGCACATCCGAGAAACGTCCACGCTGATCTGCTTGCCTTGGATAAAACTTGATATGGAGATCTCCCGAAATACGAATTTCTCTCCATCCATAAGGATACAGAACATCGTCAAACTTTTTAGGAATATTTGTTTCATTGCCGCCAGCTTGCCGCAAATCGTCTGTCGTAATATTCAATCTTTCAAGGCAGTCTACCAGCTCATACCATTCTTGCGGAAAAGACTGTGTGATAATTTCCAAAGCATGATTGTAGTTATAAAATTCAAACTTTTCCAAAAGCTCAGGGGAAATACAATCTTCAATTCTCATACCCTTATTCCTCCGTGCGTTTTAGCCATTATACCACTTGCTTTGATTTTTTTCATCTCTTTTTTATAATGTTTTTAAATAGGCTCTGAGTTGCCTCTCTGAAATGCCTGCTAATTCTGCAAACTCTTTCATTGAAATTTGTTTGCGGCGGTATAAATCGTAGTACTTCCAGAATGTCTTTGGGAGCGGAGATATGTCAATATTCATAGTTGTTACTTTCCCTCATAAAAGCTGTGCGTGGCCCTGAATCGCGGCTTCAATTCTTTGCGGCTCAATGCCGATATAACGCTGTGTAACGGCGGCGGAGCTGTGCTGCAAAAGGCGTTGGACAAGGGCAATGTCAAAGCCGTTGGCCCTGTAAATTTCCGTCGCGTACCATTTGCGGAAGCTGTGTGTGCTGACACCCTCGATGCCCAAGTAACCGCAGACAAGGGCAAGCTGCTTCTGCACAGCGCGTTCCGTGATGGGGAAGATCAAGTCATTCCTGCCGATGCCGTTTCGCAGACAGTAGTTTTCAATGTACTGCGTAATCACGAGCGGGACGGTAAAGACGCGCCGCTTGCTGGTCTTCTGCTCCACGATCTCAAGACGGTATCTGTCCCCGTCCTGCACGATCTCGCGCGGGCGGAGCTTCACAATGTCGCTGATGCGCAAGCCCAAGTTTCCCTCCAACACAAGGGCCGTTGCGACGCGCTCATTTGGGCGACAGCCGCAGAAGCCCTCCTTCATGGTCTGTATGATCTGCTTGTACTGCTCGGTGGTGAGCGCCTTTGTCTTTTTGTTCATGGAAGCCTCCAACAGTGAAAAGTTCGTAAAATTGGGCAGCAAAGTTCGTTTGTTTGCCGCTTGCGCCGCAATGCCTTGAAACGCCTGACTTTTGGTGTTCGTTTTTGTTAGATTATAAGAACTCTCCCGCCGCCCCCCATTCTCAGAGGGCGGCGGGCCTCCCGTTCAGCAGGAAACAGAGAAGCGGCGGGAGCTGACAGATTTTGTGAAGTCCTTGTAGAGATCGGCGTAGAGCCGCTTGAAGGTGGTGCTGTCAAAGCGGTTGGAAATGATGCTTGTGTAGCGGACGATGTACGCCCCTGCGCTCAGCTCTTCCGTGTTCTGACGTACCATTTCTTCTTTGATGGCCTCGCGGATGGCGTCGGCCTTGGCTTTTGCCTTAGCGGCAAGATCGTCGTAGTTGTTCATCGTCTCAATCAGGGAAATCATTTCGTTCTTGCTCATGGTGTTTGTCTCCTTTTGGATTGTAATTTTACAAGCGGTGGGTGGCCTTAAACATCTATGCCTTTGGCAATCTCACTCTCTCTTATCCGTTCCCACTCTGATCTTGCGTTCTTGGTTCAGCTCTCGCTTACTTCGTCCGCCTTGGCTTGCTCTCTTGATCTGTCTATATAATACTACGAAATTCGTAATTTGTCAATACTATTTTCGTAATTATTTTTACGAAAAACGAAAAATATCTTCTGTTTTCGTATTGACATACTACGTTTTTCGTAGTATGATGTATGCGTGGAAAAGGAGGCGCACAATGATAAAATTCAAGGTCAAGGTCATGCTTGCCATGCGGGACATGACGCAGAAGGAATTAGCGGAGCGGACGGGTATCAGGCCGCCCACGGTGTCCGCAATCTGCACAGGCTCGGTCAAGCACCTTCCAGTAGAGGCATTAGATAAGATTTGCGACGCGCTGGACTGCCAGCCCGCCGATCTCATGGAGTTTGTGAAAGACGCGGAATGACGGGGGCTATATTTCGGGAGAGGCCAAACACAAAGGCTCTTTTACAAAAATGCGTGGGCGACACTCCCGCGAAATGGCTCTTTCATACCGGAAGACGGTTCTTGCGTCTGTCTGCGGTCGGAGCACTTTTCCCGCCCATCGGCAGAAACGAAAAAAAGCGGTTTTTAAGTCGCACATTTAACAGCCTTTTTCTTCTATTCGCTGTTAAGTGTTTAACTTAAAAACCGCTTTGCTTATTTCCAATCCTTGAATATCTTTTTGAGAGATTCATCAACCGTCGCCTACATCGTTTTCTCGATGAAGCGAAACATCTCTGCCTCCATTACGGATTGCTCCCGCTTCTTTTTCTTCTTGCGTTTGCTGTCTGCGTCAATCCTCATCTGATCTTCACCTCGCTTGTAAAGATGATTTGGGGGACGACCTCTTCTTCCTGCTCCTGAATGCGGGAATATATCGCCTCGCGTTGCTCCAACCAATTCGCCTGTGCGGATTGCCCGTTCAGTTGATACCAATAGCGATTGGGTATCATCCCGCGTGATCTGTAAAGGTTCGTCATATCTGTATTCATAGGGGTATCTCCTTTTAGTTTCATTTTCATCATTATTGAAACAGTATGCTTTTGGATTGATTCGAATTGCCCACTGATAGCGCAATAGCAAAAGGAGAGCCGCATTTTATGCAGCTCTCCCGATTGTTTACATTCCTACCTCGAAATCTTCGTCGCAGAAGTCAGTATTCGCATAGTGCTCATAGATTTCTTTGTCTGACACGATTTTGTCTGCTTTGGCAAGTTCGCCCCATGAAATATCAGGCTGCATTTCAGACAGGTACATACCCTTTAAAATTCTAATCTGATGCTTCTTTAATTTAAACACATTCATTGTGATTTCTCCTTTAAATTTATTTATAATTCTTCACAATTTCTTCTAATGTAATTGTGAGTGCGGCGGAATTGGTGGTGAACTATCGCCAGTTTTCCGCCTTTGGAATCTGATAATTGAGCGGCGGAAGGTAGCGGCGGATGAACTCACCCTCTTTTTCGCCTATCTCTTCTTCGACGGCGGCGGGCGTTGTGCTGTGAGCGGCATAGAGAACGCAAAAGCGGATGCGATGACCGCGCCGCGAGGCTTCCGCCAGTATTTTATATTTGTGTGCTTTTGGACGGGAAAGCTATGCGTAGTGCTGCGCCATGCGCGCGAGCATATTGACGCTTTTCCCGATGTAGAGAATCCTTCCGTCCAACAGGATAGCATAAATGCCCGCACGCTCAAATTGCGGTGCTAACCCCTTGCGCTTTAAGGATTGATAAATCCGCTGCTCAAAAAACGAAAGGTTCATTGCTGCTTGTCTGTGCGATATCATCCTGCGGATATCTGATACCAAGGTCATAGTATAGCAGCGCCCAAAGGTTATACGCTTCTTCCATCACAACACCGTAGTCTTGGGAACGCTCGGCAACTGCCTAACTGAACATAATGCGGAAACAATTGACCATTTCTTCAATGGTCATTTTCTTACTCTTGGACATGTTTTTCTCCTTAAAAATAAAATTCGGATGGCGGTGGAGAAACTTGTTTCTCCACGCCCTTATTTTTTATATTTGTATTATTTATATTTATTTCTATATCCTCGGGCGTTCCATTTTGAACGGCTTGCGTTTGCTTCTGGACGGCTGCCGTAAAGTCAAGGCCGACAGGCGTATTCTCATTGTGTAAATGCGTCTCCCGCTGCGGCGTTTCATAGAAATCGTATGTATTGCCGCTGCCGCGCTGAACAAGATAACCTTTGTCAACGAGCTTCAAAAACTGGTCGCGGTAGGTGGATGCCGCCATTCCAACCGCCTGACGGATGGCGGCAGGAGACAACGCTAACACGTAGCCGTTTGCGTTGGATGCGAAATAGAGGTACAGCATGAGCGCGTGCGCGCCGAGATCACGCGCCGCCGCTTGCCAGTGCTCATTTTTAATGCCGAGGAAGTCAGACGAGGCGTGTTCGCGATGAATGGCGACAACTCTTTGATTGGGTACAGTATTCGGCACGGCGTTATTCCCCCAAACGGTCAAGGGCGCGCTTCAAACCGTCAATTTCCTTGATGGCGTTGCCTGTTTCAAATTGGACAGATAGGGCTTTCAGCACGTTCTCCGTGACACGCTGCTCTATGGTGTTCTCATGCTCAATAACCGCTCTGACAAAGTCACTTGCGCGGCGCTGCAACTGAAATTTTGTGTCGCTGCTGGGATTGTCTGTGTAAATCGTCAGCGCACGAAGAAAAGAATTTGCGCTTACTTCAAGGCTGCTCATAAGTCAGCTCCTTTCGTTTAATTTTTATTATAAAGTTGAGATTTCTCTCACTTTCTATATATATTATATATTATTTTTTATAAAAAATCAAAAAAGGACGGATAATCAAGATAAAAAGCAAAATACCGCTGTTTCCAAGAGAAAAACAGCGGTATCATATGAGATTCATTTTTAGGGCCTTGTTATGCTGCTGGCTCAGCCTGCCCAGCAGTCTTTTCCACTTCTTGCTCTGGCATTTCTTTGGTATTGTCATTATCCTGCAACCGAAAAGATCCAAATTCTTTAACCTCAGGATATTTCTGAAGAAACCATGCCTTGACGACCGGATAGCGGCGGCAGTTGCTATGACACTTAGAAATATGAATCTGATTATCAAACTCAGCAATTGCGGCCATCTCTTCTTCACGGCTACTATGAAGAACAATATATTCCCTCATATAGTCATAGGTCAGCCCCTTATATCGATCCATGTTAGGGTTCTTTTTGATTGTTTTGCGGATAACAGTATAGTTGGGATAATCGTGCCGTACTTCCTGTAAGTGCTGATACTCTGGACTGGCTGTATTTTCAGCGTTTTTTGCATAGGTTCTGTCCATGATAATCTGCAAGCGCTTATGGTCGATACGTAAAATATTCTTCATTTTGGTTTCCTCCTGAAATTTGTTTTCTGTTGAATTAAGCTACGTTCTTTCGGTCTTCGCGGGCTTTGCGGGTTCTCTCAATGATCTGATTGACGTTGCTGGCCTTCTCCTCGATCTCAGGGAACTGTTCAAGAAACCACATTTTGATTTCGCCGTAAGAAGCAGCGGCAGCCATGCCGACTTTCTTGCCGTTCTCATCCAGACCGCGCAGCGTGTAGAACTCTTTCAGCAGTTCTTCGTTGTGGCTCTTGATGTAATCCGCCATGTAGTTGTAATCAAGCCCCTTAAAGCGATCAACCTTCTTGGCGGCAGTCTTCACAATCTCAATCTGATAGCCGGGGAAGTTTTTCAGCAATTCAAGCAAGGTGTTGTATTCGTTGGTACTGGGCTTGCCAGCGGCCTTGGCCTCGACCTTGGACATTTCAATCTTCTTAGTCATCAAATTAGCGTTCATTATAATTTCTCCTTTTAACATTTTGTTGGGATTTGTGTTCCCCTTGTTTATGTCTTAATTATAGCTTCATTCCGAAGACAGTAAGTCGTTATAACAGGACTCTCTCGCTTTCGTCAAAAGAAAATGCACAGCCAAACAACGGCTGTGTGGGAGATCTGAACTTCACGCGGCAACGGAGCGGGCGCGGCAGGGCTTAGAGTTCTAAAAAAGATGTATATTTCTTCTATCAATCTTGTTTTCTTCTGGAATAAAAGATGTTATACAGTTCTATCATTCTTGCTTTTGGAACGGCAATGCGTTATACTGATTGCACAAAATCGTACAAGTTTTAGGAAGTACAACATTGAGGTAAAATTGCGCTATTTTGAGGCTCACAGGCTGGTACAAGTACAAGAAATGTACAAGCTTCCGAGCCAAAAAGCGCAAAAAAGAGGAAGCTGATTTCTCAGCTTCCTCTCGAAAATCGCTTGATTTTTCAGTGCCTTCGGCTTACTTGAAATATCTTTCAAGTAAACCCTTGAGGGCGCGGCCGTGACGCGCCTCGTCGCGGGCCATCTCGTGGACGGTGTCGTGGATGGCGTCGAGGCCGTTCTTCTTCGCGCACAGGGCGAGGTCAAACTTGCCGCTCGTGGCGCCGAACTCGCAGTCGACGCGCCACTTGAGGTTGTCCTTCGTGCTTGCCTTCATGTTGGGCTCGAGGTCGGAGCCGAGCATCTCGGCGAACTTCGCGGCGTGCTCTGCCTCTTCATAGGCGGCCTTCTCCCAGTACAGGCCGATCTCGGGATAGCCCTCGCGGTGCGCAACGCGCGCCATGCAGAGGTACATGCCGACTTCGCTGCACTCGCCGTTGAAGTTGGCCATCAGCTGGTCAAAGATATACTTCTTGTCCTCTTCGGAGATGTCGGGGTTGTTCTTCACGGTCTTGCCGTAAACGCCGAATTCGTGCTCGGCAGCGAGCTTGAGCTCACCCTTGACCTCTTCGAACATGTTGCTCTTGGCGTGGCACACGGGGCACTCCGCAGGAGCCTCGGGGCCTTCATAGATATAACCGCAAACCTTGCAAAGCCACTTTTTCATAATTGCTACCTCCATAAAGTTTTATCTTGAAATGTGAATTGTTTTGCTTGCCTTTCACTGGCGTTAGTCTACCACATTTTACCGGTTTTATAGAAGTTGCAAATGCAACATTTTGATGAATTTTTTATGAATTGCGCTCCATGGCCTTCAGGATGCGCGGCGCGAGGATCACGCTCACGACGATCTTGAGGCAGTCGCCGGGGAGATAGGGCAGCATGTAGGCCGTGGCGAGCGTCATCCCGCTCACGTTGCCGCCCTTGTAGACGTTGACGATCAACGCGATATAGGGAAGACCCACGAGGTACAGCACCGCAAGACCGGCAAAGCACGCGAGCAGAAGGCGCGGCACGGAGCGGTCCTTTTCGGCGATCTTGCCGATGACCCACGCCGTCGGGATCAGGCCCAGCAGGAAGCCGAACGTGGGGTTAAAGATGTAGCCAAAGCCGCCGCCAGCCGCGAAAATAGGCACGCCGACAAGGCCGAGTACCACGTAGAGAAGCTGCGACAGCGCGCCGAGCTTTGCGCCCAGAAGCAATCCTGCCATCGCCGTGAAGAAGAACTGCAGCGTGATCGTCGCCTGGAAGAGCTGGAAGTGCAGGAACGCGCCGATGGCCGTCAGCGCGGCGAACAGTGCACAGTAGATCAGGTCTCTTGTTTTGATGTTTTTCATGGTGATTCTCCCTTTTCTCAAAAAAACTGGGCTCATCATAACATGACGCCTGCCTATTGTCAACCTATAAATTTCATAAAGGTTTACAAGTTTGCAATTTTTCTTGCACAAGATCAAAATCGCAGCACCTACGGCGCTGCACGAATGAAGGGGGGCCCTTCTCTTTCCACGGAAAGAGAAGGGCCCCCTTACACCCCCCAAGAGAAAGGGATTAGATTGGCAGTCCCGGACTTGAATGACTCCTATGCCTCCGGAATGGGAATGCCTGCGCGCGGCGGAGCCGCGTTTAGCGTTGCTATACGATTTGCCTCTGTTCCTACTATCCGCTGTTGCGCAGCCGTTGGCGGCTTTGGCGCCTTACGGATGCGGTACACCCCTTGCGGGTGCCGCTCTGCCCATCTTGTAGAAGTACAGACTAATTTCCTTCTACCGCCAGTCTTCACAATGCGGCGAGCGCAGCAATGCCGCTATTTCGCACGCAGTCTGCCGCCAAGCAATCGTCACTCGCGCCTCACGATAGTAAGGCGCGGTTGATAGTTGTAACGATTCGCAGGGATTCATGGCGAAGCCATGTACACCGCACCTGATTCCGCAGGCCGAGCAGCTCTTCAAGCTACAAGCTACCAATGTCGGAGGTCAAGGGGCAGCGCCCCTTGCGTTCTCTTGGGGGTCTAAGGGGGCCATTCTCTCACGTGAGAGAATGGCCCCCTTGATTCGCTCCCCTGCGCGGCGCAGGGAACAAGTGCAGCGTTCTTGCGCTGCCTTCAATACTTCTTATTGTAGTACCAATAAGTCCCACAAAAAATAAGCGACTGCGCGCAGGTCACAAGACACAACACCTGCCCGATGATTGGCTGCTTGAACACTAAAAGCGCCAGCAGTCCTGCCGCGAGCTGGGCATAGACGCAGATGAAAAACGTCACGCTGCGCGCTTTATTCGCAACATACACCGTGCGCTCATCCTTGAGCATCGCGTCATAATCCGCAGCCTTTTCCGGGTCGCGGCTCAGGCGGTGCACGCGCAGCAGCCGCACCGCGCCGCAGGCGAAGAGGCCGCAGCCAAGACCGTTATAAAAATCGCCCATATGCGCATCACCGAGCAGAAATCCGATGGCGAACATCACCAGCCCGATGGCGATCAGCAGAATGCCGCACTTTTTCTGCTCCTGTAAATTCATGCCCTTCATGCCTCTTCCTCCTCAAAAATGAAAATGTCCTCGATCCGCTCGCCAAAGAGCCGCGCGATGCTGTGCGCCAGTAGGATAGACGGGTTGTACTTCCCGTTCTCGAGCGAAATGATCGTCTGGCGCGAGACGCCGAGTTCCGACGCCAACTGCTGCTGCGTCATGCCGCGCGCCTTTCTTCTCTCTTCAATGTGGTTTTTCATCGCTTCTCTCCGTTTTCCAAAGTCAAGTTCGCTTTACATCTGTGAGGATAGCACTGCGCGAGTGAAATGTCAAGTGTCTTTTACATTTTTTTGCATTGCTTTTGTTCCTGCGCTTTGCTACAATAAAGAATAAGAAAATTTTCGCAGGAGGATTCTTATCATGTCCGTCAAGATCGCACCGTCCATCCTCTCCGCCGACTTTGCCGAGCTCGGCGCCGGCGTCGAGGCCATTTCTACCGCCGACTACGTCCACTTCGACGTGATGGACGGCTGCTTCGTCCCCAATATCAGCATCGGTATCCCTGTGCTCCAGTCCATCCGCAAGCGCACGGCGCTGCCCATCGACGTGCACCTGATGATCGTGCAGCCCGAGCGCTATGTCGACCAGTTCTGCGATGCGGGCGCGGACCTCGTTACCTGTCATGTCGAGGCCGACACGCCGGAGAAGATCCACCTTGCGCTCGACAAAATTCACGCCAAGGGCAAAAAGGCCGGCGTCGTCTTGAAGCCCAACACCCGTGCTGAGGCCGTGCTGCCGTTTCTTGACAAGTGCGACATCGTGCTCGTGATGACCGTCGAGCCCGGCTTTGGCGGGCAGAAGTTCATGGCCGATATGATGCCGAAAGTTTCCGCCATCCGCCGCTACATCGACGAGAGAAACCTTGACTGCGAGCTCGAGGTCGACGGCGGCGTCGACGCCGTGACGTGCAAAACCTGCATCGAGGCGGGCGCAAACGTGCTCGTCGCGGGCTCCGCCGTCTACAAGGCCGCGGATATCCCCGCCAAGATCAAAGAGCTGAGAGGTTAAGTCCATGGAATACTTTCCCGCGGCGCTCGAAAAGCTCGTTGAGCAGTTCGCGCGCCTGCCCGGCATCGGCAGCAAGAGCGCACAGCGGCTCGCGTTTTTCGTGCTGAGCCTGCCCGAAGAGGAGGCCAAGGCCTTTGCCGATGCCATCGTCGACGCCAAGCGCACCGTCACGTTCTGCCCCGTCTGCCGCAATCTGACGGACGGCGGCCTCTGCCCCATCTGCTCGTCGCCGAAGCGTGATGAACATGTCATCTGCGTCGTCGCCGACCCGCGCGACGTCGTCGCCATCGAGCGCGCGCGCGAATACAACGGCCGCTACCACGTGCTGCACGGCGTCATCTCGCCGATGAACCATGTGGGGCCTGACGATTTGGAGATTAAGCCGCTGCTCGACCGCGTGGCGCAGGGGAACATCGAAGAGGTCATCATGGCCACGAACCCCGACACTGAGGGTGAGGCGACGGCGATGTACCTTGCCCGCCTGCTGCGGCCGTTCGGCGTGCGCGTCACGCGCCTTGCCTACGGCATCCCCGTCGGCGGCCACCTCGAATTCGCCGACGACGCGACGCTGATGCGGGCTTTAGAAGGACGTCGCGACATATAAAAAGCAAAAAAGGAAGGCGAGTCCAAATGGACTCGCCTTCCTTTTGATTTCTTTACATCATTTTCACCGTGTAGTACACCGCGAGGAGGAATGTGCCGATCGCCAGCACCCAGAGGCCGTAGTAGGCGATGCTGCTGACGGCGAGCGCCGCCACGATGGCCAGCGCACACACGGCGAGCACAGCGTAAATGAGCTTATAGTCGCCGTCCTGCGACACGATGCGAAGATCGCCGAGCTTTGCGAGCTTGCCGTCGTTCTTGCTCGCCTTGAAAACAGCGACACCAAGCACCGCGACCACGCAGATCGCGAGGATGCTGCATCCGGTGACGATGCCGCCCCACGTGTCGCTCCCGCTGCCGCGGTGGATGAGGTACATCGCCATCAGCGACGCCGTCAGGCCCACGGCCTGCACGGAAAACTCACGCGGATAGAGCAGGAACACGATGCCAATGAGCATCACGACCGGCACGATCACGCACATCATCGTCGTGCCCTGCGGGTAGACCTTGAGCATCAGGATCGACGACACGGCGAAGAAAAAGCCGATGCATAAGAGCCACGGCGCGGCGGGCGCGAAGCGCGTCCACTTTTTGCGCATCAGCCAGACGACAAGGCCCGCGCCGAACAGCGCGCAGCCGATGTAGTCGATGACCTGAAGCACAGTCATCATCGTGAGCACCTGACCGACGCCGCCTTTGACATAGTAGTTGTTCACCATCAAAAGATAAAATTCAGCAATGACGCCGGCCATGAGCACCGTGATCGCACGATTGACGTTGCGATTGCTTCTGGCCATGCGCTCTGCCCGCTTATCGTTGTTTTTTGCCATCTATCCAAGCCTCCAAAAAAGGTTGTCGTTTTGTAAGCGCCTGCATCAGGCGGAAACATTACATCATAGTATAATAGCAGAACTTCCCCCGTTTGGCAAGGGAAAATTCTTATTCTTATACCAGATCCTCCCTTTTTGCACCGCGCTTGCTTTTCTTTTGCACAGGCTTTATAATGTTTCGCATGCAAAAAAAGGAGGTTTTCCCCCATGTCCAACGTTTCGATCAAGCTGCTGCGCGAGGGCGCAAAGCTCCCCACGCGCGGCTCCGCTTTCGCCGCCGGCTATGACCTTTACGCGTGTCTGGATGGCGACAAGGAGCTCATCATCCCGCCGCATGCGACGGCCATGTTGCCCACGGGGCTTTCGTTCGCCCTGCCGGAGGGCACGTTCGGCGCAGTTGTCGCCAGAAGCGGCTTAGCTTCCAAGCAAGGCCTCCGTCCGGCAAACTGCCTCGGCGTCATCGACAGTGACTACCGCGGCGAATGCTTCGTCGCCCTGCACAACGACAGCAACGAAGAGCGCACCGTGCGCCACGGTGACCGCGTCGCCCAGCTCGTGCTGCTGCCGTTTCTGCCGATGGAATTTGAGCAGGTCGACACCCTTCCCGAGACCGTGCGCGGCGAGGGCGGCTTTGGCAGCACGGGGCGCTGACTCAGAGCACGAACGCCCCGTCCACCGCGAGCACCTGGCCCGTGACGAACGACGCCTTGTCAGACGCGAGATACGCGACCGCCGCGGCGATGTCCTCGGGCTTGCCGAGGCGGCCGAGCGGCGTTTGCTCGGCAAGGTCCTTGAGCGTTTCCTCGCCCAGTACCTTGACCATATCGGTCTCGATGACGCCGGGGGCAACGCAGTTGACGCGGATGCCGCTCGGCGCCAGCTCCATCGCGAGCGAGCGCGTCAGGCCAATGAGCGCGTGCTTCGTGCAGGAATACGTCACCTCGCACGACGCGCCGTGCTGGCCCCAGATCGACGAAATGTTCACGATGCAGCCGCTCTTTTCGTGCAGCATGTTCGGCAGCACCGCCTGAATGGTGTTGCGCGCACCGTTTAAGTTCACGCCGAAGTAGCGCTCCCACATCTCGTCCGTCACATTCTGAAAGAGCGCCTGACCGGCGACGCCCGCGTTGTTCACGAGCAGCGTGATCTTACCGAGCTCGCGCTCGCACTGCGCGACCATGGCGTTCACCTCGCTGCGCTTTGACACGTCCGCCTGCACGGCGATGGCCTCGCGGCCTTCGGCGCGCAGCAGCGCGACAAGCTCGTCGGCCTTGTCCTTTCGTTCATAGTAATTGATGCACACGGCATAGCCGTCCCGCGCGAGCTCCGCCGCGACTGCGCGGCCGATGCCGCGGGACGAGCCTGTGACCAATGCGACCTTTTTCATATGTTTGCCTCCGTCTGTTGTCAATAATCCGTCTCATTATAATTTACATAACGCAAAAATGCAAGCACCGCCGCCTTTTTGGGCAGCGGTGCTTTTTTCCATGCGCTCAGAGAAGCGGCGCGATGTAATTTGTCCACAGGGCGCTCAGCGGCATCACGAGCACCATCGCCGGGATCATGTCCGCCACGGGGAAGTCCTGCATCTTGGCGATGCGGCAGCCCGTTGCGATGAGCAGAAAGCCGCCGCAGGCCTTGAAATCGCCGATCATCGTCGGCGTCGTGAGCGGATAGATCGCCTTGGCGGCGAAAAACAGCGCAAAAAACACCGCCGCCTGCGGCACCGCCACGAGCGATGTCACCGCGCCCAAATTGCAGGCAAAGACCATCGCCGTGAAAAAGTCCAAAATCGACTTGCTCAAAAGCACCGTCGCGTTTCCCGTCATGCCCGCGTCAAGGCAGCCGTAAATGCCCGTGCCGCTCGAGCAGAAGAGCACGATGGCCGTCACCAGAAGCGAGAGGTATTCCTCGCGCGGAAGGCCGTCCTCGTCGTCCCCGTTTCTCTCGCCGAGGAGCTTGCCGATGGGCTTTTCCATCAGTTCGCCGCCGCGGCTGATCCACTCGCCCAGATGACACGCAAGGCCGAGCGCCGTGCCCGCCACGACGGCCAGGATCACCGCGGGCATGTTCTGCATCAGCGGCACTGAGCTGATACCCATGCCGATGGCGCACACGCCGAACACCTTGTTGAGCTCTGTGGTAAAGCGGGTGGAGAGCTTTTTGCTGAGCACCGTTCCCAAAACGCCGCCCAGCGCCACTGCCAGCACATTGACGATCACACCGATCATTTTTCTTTTCTCCTGACACACAAACATAAAAAGCCGCCGAACCGGGCTTTCCCTGTTCGGCGGCGCTCTTGATCTTGTATTAAGATAACGCAAATTTTTTCGCCTGTAAAGATTTTTCCGCAGCTTTCCTCTGATCGTGGAAACTTTTTCTCTTTTTCTGCGACTTGTATTTTAGAGGGTGCAGCAGAGATAGGCGCATTCTCCTCCGCCCTCTTGACCCCCATTTAAACATTTCGTATACTAAAAGCGAGCATTTTCCTCTACTTAAAGAGAGATAATAAGGAGAGAGCCCATGAGTAACCTGACAAGTAAAATCACGGATCCCCATCTTTCCGTGGAAGAACCGCTCACCTTCCGCCGTTGTCTCCGCCTCATTCTGCAAGCCCTGCTGCTGGCCTTCGGCTGCGCAGCCATCATCAGAATTATCGGAATTTTATCTCTTTTCTTTTAGCAAATCCCCCTGCCGCATCCGCGCCATCCTCTACGCTCACGCCGCTTGACCGGCAGTCAAGCGCTTCGTATACTAAAAGCAAGCATTTTCCCCCACTTAAAGAGAGATAATAAGGAGAGAACACTATGAATTGGAAAGAGACCCTGAACCCGTATATGTCGACGGGAGAAGCAACATTTTACAGGCGTTTTCTGCACATTCTGAAGCACTTCCTCATCGTGATCGTGGGCGGCGCATTTTTCACCCGCATCGTATCCCATTCGTTTCTTTTTGACCATCTCTACAATCCGGATATCATCTGCGCTATTCTCTACGCCGCCTTCGTCCTCACCCGCATCCTGACCGGCAAAGGCAAACCCTCGTCACCCCAAGACGATTCCTCCGCCGAAAAATAATCATCGTGTTTTGCCCCGCGCTATCAATCGGCGCAGCACTCATCATCATTAGAACTGCACCCCATCGCGAATTGCCCGACAGGGCAAGAGCGCCCCGCAGTCTCAATCGACGCAGCATCCATCGTCATCAGTCCCGCACTCCATCGCGCATTGCCGCTCCGCGGCAAGAGCGCCGCGCACTCCCAATCGGCGCAGGCACTCTTACCCACTCCGTTCCCCTCGGCGCTTTTGCGCCGTAAAATGCTTTTGCTGCGCAAAAGCATTTGCACAGGGGCAATTCACTTGCCCCTGTGCTTTTTAATGTCCTACGGGTTCCTCGCGCGAAGTCGCGCGTCAATTCGCAGCGCAGCGGAGAATTGTTATAGGCGGAATTCACTTCCGCCGTTAAATAATTTGAATCAAGCCGAGACGCGCTCCGCCGCGTCGAGGCCAAAAAAAGTCCACGACTTTCGTCGTAGACTTTTTTTGGAGCAGGGTACGGGAGTCGAACCCGCCTTAACGGCTTGGGAAGCCGCTGTAATACCGATATACCAACCCTGCGAACAGATGGAGTATATCATATTCTTCGTGTCATTTCAAGGCGAAATATTCATGTTGTCGCTGATTCTTTCATATTCTTTGCCAAACGAAGAAAGGAGCTCCGCCATGAAACGAATGTTCCCGATGATCCTGCTGTTCGCGCTGCTTTTGTGCGTGCCCGTGCGCGCCGACGAGCTCACGCTCGACGCCCCCTCCGCTCTCTTGATGGAAAAGCAGACCGGCACGGTGCTCTTTGCCAAGGATGAACACACGCCGCGCGAGCCCGCGAGCGTGACGAAGGTGATGACACTGCTTTTAACCATGGAGGCCATCGACTCCGGCGCACTCTCGTATGACGATACCGTCACAGGCAGCGCGCACGCCGCATCGATGGGCGGCAGCCAGATCTGGCTCAAAGAGGGCGAGCAGATGCACGTCGAAGACCTCATCAAGGCCGTGTGCGTCGTCTCCGGCAACGACGCGGCCGTCGCGCTCGGCGAGCACTTGGCAGGCAGCGAGGAAGCGTTTGTCGCGCGCATGAACGAGCGAGCCAAAGAGCTCGGCATGAACGACACGCACTTTGTCAACTGCACGGGCCTGCCCGCGGAGGGGCATGTCACCTCGGCCTACGACATCGCGCTCATGTCGCGCGAGCTCATTTGGCACCACCCCGACATCCGCCGCTTTACGACGATCTGGATGGACTCGCTGCGCGGCGGGGCGTCCATGCTCGTCAACACCAACAAGCTCGTGCGCTTTTACCCCGGCGCGACGGGACTCAAGACCGGCTCGACCGATTCGGCCAAATACTGCATCAGCGCGACCGCGGAGAAGGACGGCATGGAGCTCATCGCGGTCATCTTAGGCGGCAGCACGAGTGACAAGCGCTTTACCGACGCCAAGGCACTTTTGAATTACGGCTTTGCGGCGTACTCGCTCGTCACCGTCACTCCCGAATCGCCGCTGCCCGCCGTGCCCGTGACGCTCGGCACGCAGAAGACGGTGCAGAGCGTTCTGACGAGTGAAAACGCCCTGCTTCTCGAAAAGAGCCGCGCAAACGGCCTGACGCAGGCCGTCTCGCTGCCCGAGAGCATTGATGCGCCCGTCGAGGAGGGCGAGCCGCTCGGCACGCTCGACATTTTCGACGCAAACGGCACACCGGTCGCATCGCTTCCGCTGCTCGCGGGCGAGAGCATACCGCGCCTCACGTGGAGCGAGCTTTTCTGCCGCCTGCTCAAGCTCGCGTACTGCGGGGCGTAAGCTCTCTCTGTTTTCCACAAAAAGCGCTCCGATATTTTTCCGTTTTACGCTCATGCGTATAATTTTTAGCCTTTTTTCGACAAAGCATGCTTTTCTTGCTTGACAGAATCGAAAAAAGGTGTATACTGCAAACAATTTCATAAGTCTTGATAGAGGCGCGGCTGACATGAGTAGCCCCCGACAAAACGGCAGGAGACCGTGGGGTGCGAAAGGGGACGCCGCCGAAGGGTCGATAAAATCCCTGTTTTGTCGATACTTGGGTCGTCGGGAAATACCCGGCGGACTGTCGTCCGGAAGGACGGAGTGCTGTCATGATCGACGCGATCAGGAGCTTTGATGTGTTTCACATCGGTTGTTTGATGTTTTTGTGTTAAGTCATGATGGAAATCATGGCTTAATTTTTTTGCTCTGTGTTTGCGGCACAGGAAAGGAGAAACATCATGCAATTTGTCGGAACCTTCTGGGCGCTCGTGCCCCCCATCATCGCCATCACGCTGGCGCTGATCACCAAGGAGGCGTACTCGTCTCTCTTTATCGGCGTCGTGATCGGCGCGCTCTTCGCCTGCGACTTTGCCCCCGTCGCCACGATCGACATGATCGTCAACGATGGCATCATCGCTGCGATCGCGGACAACGCGGGCATCTTCCTCTTCCTCGTCCTGCTCGGCATCATCGTGGCGCTTGTCAACTTAGCAGGCGGCAGCGCGGCCTTTGGCCGCTGGGCGGAAAAGAACATCCACACCCGCGTGGGCGCGCAGCTTGCGACGTTCATCCTCGGCATCCTCATTTTCATCGACGACTACTTTAACTGCCTGACCGTCGGCTCTGTTATGCGTCCGGTCACCGACCGCCACCAGATCTCTCGTCCCAAGCTCGCCTACCTCATCGACGCCACTGCCGCTCCCGTGTGCATGATCGCGCCGATCTCGTCCTGGGCGGCCGCCGTGTCCTCCACGGCCGAAGACCTTGACACCGGCATTTCCGGCATCCAGCTCTTCATCCGAGCCATTCCCTATAACTTCTATTCCCTTCTGACATTCGTCTTCATCATCACGCTCACGCTGCTCAAGTTCGACTACGGCCCGATGCGTGGCTTTGAAGAGCGCGCCCGCAATACGGGTGACCTCTCCGGCAGCGCCGGCAGCACCGAGGAGAACGCCAACCCCAAGGGCCGCGTCATCGACCTTGTCATTCCCGTCATTATGCTCATCATCCTCTGCACCATCGGCATGCTCTACGTCGGCGGCTTCTTCGGCGCTGACACGTCCGGCTGCACCGATTACGCCGGCGACTTCATCGGTGCGTTCGGCAACACGGACGCGTTCGTCGGCCTCCCCTGGGGCGGCATCATCGCGCTGGTGCTCACGGTCATCTACCTCGTCGCCCGCCGCGTCGTCGGCTTCCGCGAGGCTATGGGCTGCATCCCCAAGGGCTTCCAGGCCATGATATCCCCGATCATCATCCTGACACTGGCCGTCTCCCTCAAGACCACGCTCAACGCGCTGGGTGCCGCAGACTATGTGCACGATCTGATGTACGCTGCCTCTGAGGGCCTTTACAATATGCTGCCCGCCGTCATCTTCCTCGTCGCGTGCGTGCTGGCCTTTGCCTCCGGCACGTCCTGGGGCACGTTCGGTATCCTGATCCCCATTGTCACAGCCATCTTCCCCAGCGACAGCGCGCTGCTCTACATCGGTATTTCCGCCTGCTGCGCGGGCGCCGTGTGCGGCGACCACTGCTCCCCCATCTCCGACACGACCATCATGTCCTCCGCCGGTGCGCAGGTGGAGCATGTCAACCACGTCGCCACGCAGCTGCCCTATGCCATCACGGTCGCGTGCCTGAGCTTTGTGTGCTTTGTGCTCGCGGGCTTTATCCAGAACTGGATCGTCTGCCTCGCCATCGGCGTCGTGCTGACGGTCGGCACGCTCTTCGCCATCCGCAATGTCGAGGCACAGAAGGCGCGCATCAAGGATTAACTTGCTCTCCACTCTCTTTTCTCTCATAGGAACGGGGCGAACCGGTCGGTTCGCTCCGTTCCCCTTATATTCTCCGCTTTGCAATCCCTAAAAAGCATGGTATACTGAGTATAACACTTAACTTCGGAGGACGTTTCCATGAGTATTGTCGTGATGGGCGCGGTGTTTGTCGATATCAAGGGCTATCCCCTCTCTTCCTACATCCCCGGCGGGCGCAACGCGGGCCGCGTCGTGCAGGTGCACGGCGGCGTGAGCCGCAACATCGTCGAGGACATCGCGAACGTCGAGCTGCGGCCGACATTCGTGAGCCTTGTCGACGACACGAGCGCGGGCGCGGACGTTGTCAAAAAGCTCCAGAGCCACAAGGTCGACACGCGCTACATCCGCACAACGACCGACGGCATGGGAACCTGGCTTGCGATCTTTGACAACACGGGCGATGTGACCGCGTCGATCTCCAAGCGGCCCGACCTGAGCCCTATCGTCGGCATTCTCGACGAGCAAGGCGACGAAATTTTCTCGCAGGCCGACAGCATTCTGCTCGAGATTGACATGGAAAAGGACATCGTCAAGCGCACGTTCGCGCTGGCGGAAAAGTACCGTAAGCCCGTCTACGCGGTCGTGTCCAACATGAGCATCGCCATTGAGCGGCGCGACTTCCTGCGCTCGGTGCACTGCTTCATCTGCAACCAGCAGGAGGCGGGCATCCTGTTTTCGGAAAATTACGACGGTCTCTTGCCCGACGAGATGCTTCCCATCCTGCGCGACAAAATTCGCGGCGCGCAGATCCACCGCATGGTCGTCACGATGGGCGCTCAGGGTGCGGTGTTCGCGACGCTTGACGGTGAGGACGGCTACTGCCCCGCGAAGAAGGTCGATGTCAAGGACACGACCGGCGCGGGCGACGCATTTTTCGCCGGCGCGGTCATCGGCCAGACCTACGGCAAAACGATGATGGAATCCTGCGAGATCGGCACGCGCCTTGCCGCGTCCGTCATCACGACGGGCGAAAACGTCTGCCCGCGCTACCTGCCGAGCGAATTCGGGCTGGATGTTTCCGCGCCAGACGACGCGCAGCTCGCGCTCGAGCTTTGATCCCGGCACCTATTAAATACAGTAAAAAGCGAGGGACGCTCACGCGTCCCTCGCTTTTTGTTCCTTTTTTCACTTTCCGCACAGCTGCGCGCGGTTCTCGTCCGCAAGGCGCAGCGCCGCGTCGCGGTCCACGCCGTAGGCAAAGCGGAACGCATACGGCTTTGTCATCGTGATTGCGCTCACCGTGCCGTCTTTCAGGTAAAACGCAATGTCGCGGACGTCATAGTTTCCGTCGTCCTGCGGCGTCTGCGGCTGCCAGACGTAGGCGCGGTCGAAGTCATACGCAGGCTCACTGTAGCCGCTTTCGTCGCTGTAGCCGTCATAGAGCTCGGACTCGTCTGCCGCGATGCAGTAAAGCGCTTCCGGGTATTCCGTCAGCAGCGCTTTCTCGCTGTCGCCGACCTTGACGCCGCGCGGCGTTCCCACGCCCACAGCGCCGGTGCGCAGATAGCTGATGACCTCGCGCCCTGTTTCAGGGTAGTAATCCGTCCCGACGACGAGCTGCGTGTCCGCATCGTAATGGCGCGCAAAGTCATAGGGCAGCATCCCGTCGCTGTCGTAGGTCGTATTCTCCGTTTTCCCGTTCGGCTCGTAGTCCGCCCCAAGGCTCAGGAAACCATCCGGCAGCTCCAGCGTAAAGTTCGCGTCCGGCTGCGGCTCGATCGTCAGGGCTTTCTCCTGCATCAGGGGTTCGTCCGGTGCGCCGTCCGGCGTTTGCTGCTTTTCTCCGCAGCCTGACGCCAAAAGCGTCAGCGCCGCCAACAGTGCAACAAGCAACAGTCCGGTGTTTCTTTTCATGTTTTCTCCTTTTTCACGGCTCTCGGCCCTTATGCTTCCTTCAGCTTTTCTTCCAGCAGCTTGAAGGCTTCGTCCGCGGCTTCCTCGCGAATCTCTGCGCGGGACTTCGCGCCGAAGTCAAAGCGCTCGGCGATTGTCTCCTCGGCAGAGGAAAATCCGATGAACACCGTGCCGACGGGATTTCCCCGCTCGTCGCGGTCGGGTCCGGCGACGCCCGTGACGCTGACGGCGCAGTCCAGATCGGAAGAGCACACGTCTGAACT
>ERZ809407.948-NODE-948-length-28843-cov-40.775288_pt1 | contig 28843 bp, 27 predicted proteins | sample MGYA00520792_ERZ809407 | MGnify/ENA primary metagenome ERZ809407 (study PRJEB31576, sample SAMEA3212665) | Homo sapiens | biome: human-gut; feature: human gut; material: fecal | place: Sweden | collected 2012 ...
ATGTCACTTCTCCCCAAAATCTGCAGCATATTTAAATTAAGAGCATTTAATGGATACCAACATAGTGAAATGCTAATCAATGGGAGATAAGTTGCTGCTTCATGCCATTGTGGTCCAATTATTACAAAAATAAATGGTTCTGATATGGCCGCTAACGAAAACATTATAATGATGGAAATAAACATTGTCTGTTTGATAATTCGCCGATACACATAAACCAAACGTTCTTTTTCATCTTGAATATTTGAAAGAACTGGTAAACTAACTCTTTGAATGATTCCAGAAAAATTTTCAGAAAAAAGAGAAGCGAACTGTTGGCTTCGAGTAAACTGCCCTAATGATGCTGGTGAATAAAATCTACCTACAACAATTTGATTTAATTGATTCCATATGTTATTAAGTAACCCGCTTATCAACAACTTCCATCCAAATCCCCATAGATATTTGAAGGATGATTTAGAAAAAAAGAATGATGGAATCCATCTATTAATAACAAAAATACTAACAGAATACATAAACTGGCGAGATACAACCTGAACAACTAAAGCCCAGACACCAAATCCAACACAAGCTAATACGATACCTAAAATACCGCTTATTACTGAACTAACGGCTGAAGCCTTTGTTTTAGCCTTAAAATCAATTCGCTTAGTTAGAATCGTTTGTTGAACAAGCGTTAAACCATTAAATAATAAAACCAAACCCGTAGCACGTAGAAGTGGTATTAGTTCATTACGATTAAAGAATGAAGATATAAATGGAGAAATAAAAAATAAAATAATGTATAGTATTATACTTATCGACATATTGGTCAAAAACATCGTATTGTAGTCTTTGGCCGTTACATCTTTCTTACGTATCAAAGCATTACTAAAACCACTATCCACAATACCATTCAACACTGTAGTAAATATCAAGCAAATACCTATCAACCCATATTCATCAGGAGAAAGTAGACGAGCCAATACTAAACCAACGATGAATGTAACACCTTGTCCAAGGAATGCATCAGCAGCACTCCAACCGAAGCCTTTAATCGTTTTATTCTTTAATGATTCTTGTTGCATAATTTTATTCCGCTTCAAATTATCCATAATAGGGACATTATACTCCTTTTATTTATCAAGACCAATTTTAATCGACTATTGCCATATTTGTATAGATACGTTATACTTATCGTATTTTATTCATCTTTCAGTTGCCTAGTAATCAGGTACCATAACAAATTTTACGATTTTTTCTCTATGGCTGTCAAATATCAAAATTATATCAACGATTTTTCCATATAGTACTTTAAGTCTCTATCTTCCTTTTCTTCAAACCCATGTTTTTTATAAAACATATATGCCTTTTCATTTTTTTTTCTAACTTCTAAGCCTATGCAATTAAAGCCTTCAGAAGACATATGTTCTAAAGTTTGTAGCATTCTTCCGCCTATTCCTTCACTTTGGGAATTGGGATTTACACAAATAATTGGTATATACAACTGTTTTGTTTCGTTGTTTTTATAGAATGCTGTAAAACCTATAACTTCATCATCTTTCAATGCTATAACAAAATATGCATATATATATAATTTTTCGCTATAGGCTTTCAGATCTATTGAATCAGAAATGGGAGGTGAAAAAAAACTATTCACTTTCTGCATCAAAGAAAAGAAATATTCTTTGGAGAAATTTGTATTATTATATGTTTTAATTTCTATCATCATTTTTTATTTTTGAAGAAGTCTTTCTTTAAAGAATTCTCCTGCGGGGCTTTCAAAAATTGAGTGTTCCATTTGGAAGCCATCAAGAGAACCAAGCGAATTAATTTCAATGACTTTTATTCTATCTTCATGTGTCACACAGAAATCTATGCCCATATAGCTCATTTGTGGCATAACATCTGCTATCATGTGTGCTGCTTGTTTTATTTCTGACCAATGGGGAATCGCACCCTGCAATGGCAAATTAGTATCGGGATGGTTTTGAATCTTAATATTTTTCATATTATTAATATCAAGTATATTTCCCTCAGAATATTTGCCATCGCGAAGAATTGCTAAAACACCCCCAGCTGCATAATTCTCGACAAAGCCAGATTTTACCGTTCCAAAACGAATGAAAGAATAAATATCTATAATATCGCCGTTTAATTTTCTACCTAGAAGGAAACGCAAACATCCTACTGATTTTTCACATAACTTAGCAAACTCAGGATGAGGCTGGAGGTATTCTGTTACTAAATATCCTTTGAATGTTTTAAGTTTGGCTATAAAAGCACTCTCATCCATACTTTCATCATTGAGAATAAATTTACCCCCCCCGAATTCTGCACGATAGAATCCAACGCCAAGACTTGCTTTTACTAGTTTGAATGCTAAAATTTTTTTTTCACGCAATAATTCGGCAATGCCCTCTACTGTATTATCATATTTATCATCTAAATCCATTAAACCTACTACTCGACCATCAGCCATTATCTCATAATAATAGTTTGGCATATACTGCCCTGCCTTTGTGCCGTACAGAATGTATTTGAGTGTAAGCTTATCATCTATCCACGAACTGTAGTTACCATTTAATGGATGCAAAGAGCAATAGTCGCGGGTTGATAGATAGCTTTTTTGAGTTTTGTCTGTTAATCCCATGATTTGCCAATCACTGTAACTCCACCCTTTTAAATGCGCTTTGGCTATCTTTAAAAAGCTTCCCTTGTGTTGTTTGTAGTCAGTATAAAAGAAGTGTGTCAAAATCCATCCACCACGAAAAGTTTTCATACCAAAGAACTTACACACAAAACTGTGATATAATCTTTTAATTAAAGGATTCTTCATTGTCTAATCTATTCTAAAATATTCTTTATTAATGAATTGTGATTGTTGCAGAAATTTTCCATCTGCTCTATCGCATCAAAATGAAGGAAAATAATTCCCAATGCCTTACCAGCCCCATCAAAAACTTCTACGTGGGCACCTTCATGTTTGTAAATTACCTGACGATAAACATTTTTGGCAATACTTTCATCGATTTCTACACCTTTGAATGTGCCTGCTTCATAGCTATGGAGTACATAATGCATATAACAACCAGGCAAAGACTTAACTGGTTGTTCCAAAAACTCTGGCTTCTTTCCCATCGCAGCTTGAACATTAGCCTTCACCAAGTCGATACCGTATGCATCACTCAGCTGAATTGGAATCATATTGCCACCAGCACGCGGACCTAATTCTAAGAAATGAATATTATCATTCTTATCGAGAATTATCTCAATATTTAGCTCACCAAAGCGAATACCAAGAGCTGTAACAATATTCTGCAATTCTTTATAGATATTATTTCTTTGAGAAGTATTAATTCGTGCTGGTAACATTTCTCCAATTGGAATCAATGGACTATGAACCAAATCTCTAAGACACTCCATCTCTCCATAAAGAACAACCTTTCCTTCCCAAACAAAGATATCACCACCAATGACTGATGGAAATCCTCTCTGTATATATTCCTCAACGAGTAAAACCTTGTTGCGTGAATATGTATCAGCCCAAGCTATAGCTTGTTCCAAACCATCCCAACTTTCCAACATGGTGACACCTTTGCTACCAGATGAATCGGTTGGTTTTACTACTATAGGGAACGTGAAGTCCTTGGCATTATCTTTGACATCTTCAAGCGTAGTATCAGGATGGAAAGAATAAACCTTAGGACAAGCAAAACCATGGCTCTGCAAGAACTGACGCCAAGGATATTTCAAGCCCAAGACCTCTACGCTCTTGGCTGGATTAGTAGGAAGACCTAAACGCTCTGCAACAATTGCTGCTGGAAGTGCAGCTGGATCTGAAGCATAAGCAAGAATACCATCAACCTGTTCGTCCTTCGCTATTTGATAAACAGCCTCAACATCTGTAGTACTGGCATTATAATATTTATCTGCTACATACTGCCCAGGATTATCAGACAGATAGTCACACAATACTGTATAATAACCAAGTTCCTTAGCAGTCTTGATAGCAATCACTTGTTGGGCAGAACCGCCCAACAAGAGTATTTTCTTCTGTGCCATTATTCCTTTATTATTTTAAGATGCAATCCAATGTTCTCTGAATATCCTCTTCGCTCAGAGCATGATGCATTGGCAAACAAATTACACTATCTGCCATCTTATGAGCATTAGGCAAGTTTGTAGGGTGAGCACTCTCCAAACCACGATAGGTAGAGAACTCACTAATCAATGGATAGAAGTAACGACGCCCCAATACATTCTGAGACTTCATCTTCATATAAAGCTCATCACGAGTCATACCATACTTCTGTGCATCAATGAAAATTGGGAAGTAACTATAGTTATGACGAACGCCAGAAACATCATCGAAGAAAGTTATACCTTCTACATTGCGCAAAACCTCACGATACTTAATAGCTACCTGATGACGGGCCTCAATAGCTGCATCCACCTGCTTCAAGTTGAGTAAACCGTATGCACTACGCATCTCATCCATCTTACTATTAATACCTGGACCAACAACCTCTGTCTCTCCGGCGAAACCAAAGTTCTTCAAGTAATCGATGCGTTTCTTGGTTTTCTCGTCGTGCATAATCAATGCACCGCCTTCAATAGTGTTATATACCTTTGTGGCATGGAAACTTAATGTACTCATATCACCAGCATTCAAGATGCCTTCGCCATTCACTTCAACACCGAAAGCATGAGCTGCATCATAAATGACCTTCAAACCATACTTATCAGCTATTTCCTGAATTGCCTTTGTATCGCATGGTTTGCCATATACATGCACTGGCATAATAGCAGTTGTTCTAGGAGTAATAGCAGCCTCTATCTTGTTTGGATCTATATTACCTGTTGCAGGATCTATGTCCACGAAGACTGGCTTGCAACCATTCCACCAAATACTATGAGTAGTAGCAACGAAACTATATGGAGTAGTGATTACCTCATCCGTAACACGAAGCGCTTGCAATGCAGTAAGCAATGGTAATGTACCATTAGTAAAGAGGCTGACATAAGGAACCTTGAGGTATTCTGCAAGCGCAGCCTCCAGTTTCTTGTGATAATCACCATTATTTGTTATCCACTTGCTGTCCCAGATTTTCTGGAGTTCAGCGTGAAAATCATCCAAATTTGGCAGTAACGGAGAGGTTACTGTTATTATTTTCTTATCCATAAGATATATGATTTATATGTCTCCTGTTTTAGAAAAACAGAAAGACAAATGTTTAAAATTCTAAGTTTTGTTTTAATGTTTCCTCACTTTCATCAAGAATGGTAAGCAAATACTTGCCATAATCATTCTTCAACATTGGCTGAGCGTTTTCTTTTAATTGCTCTGCAGTAATCCATCCTTGCCGATAGGCTATACCTTCCAAACAAGCGACCTTCAGGCCTTGGCGTTTCTCCAACACCTCTATAAAAGTGGATGCTTCAGAAAGAGAATTATGAGTTCCCGTATCTAGCCAGGCAAATCCTCTTGCCATAGTCTGTACTTTTAACTCCTTATCTTTCAAGAACTCTTGGTTTACCGTTGTGATTTCCAATTCACCACGAGCAGAGGGCTTAATATGTTTAGCAACCTCTACCACCTTATTAGGGTAGAAGTATAAGCCTACTACAGCATAGTTGCTTTTTGGGTGCTCTGGTTTTTCTTCAATACTGAAGCAATTGCCTTGTTCATCAAACTCAGCAACACCATAACGCTCAGGATCACCTACCCGATAACCAAAGACTGTCGCCTTGTTGTTTTGCTCGGCATCAACAACTGCCTGATGCAACATCTGGTTAAATCCCGCACCATAGAAGATGTTATCTCCCAATACGAGGCAAGCAGAATCATTGCCTATGAATTTCTCACCGATAATGAAGGCTTGGGCTAAGCCATCTGGTGATGGCTGCTCTGCATATTCGAACTTGATTCCGAACTGGCTTCCATCGCCTAAAAGGCGCTTGAAACCTGGCAAATCAAATGGTGTTGAAATAATGAGTATCTCACGGATACCTGCCAACATCAATACCGAGATAGGATAATATATCATCGGTTTATCAAAGATAGGAATCAGTTGCTTGCTGATACCCTTGGTTATAGGAAACAAACGTGTACCGCTACCACCTGCTAATACAATTCCTTTCATGGCTTTATATCTTTGTTTTAACTTTATATCGTTATTTAAAAGGTAGGCTCCACACCAAAAGCGAAAAGTAGCTCATAAAAAATGCTAGTGGTGCTTCGCCTACCGAACATTGAATTATTTTCTAAAATCATCCCACCCTTCTTTACCATTAAAGAAGGAGTTTTTTCTACCTCTCCGTCTCTCCTGCAAGGAAAGACTTTTTTCGAAAACCTACCCGTCCTTCCTTACCCTTAAGGAAGGCTCCACCTTTCTCACCAAGCCTCTCTTTCCTTAGGAACGAGAGGATGTAGCTGGCTACGCTATAGCCTCCGCCTGAGTTTTGGTATCGTCAGCGAAGCCTGTGCCCTAAAGGGCTGCCGATAAGTGTCTACGCAACAGAGTTGCGATTGTTTGTCGGCTAGCGCATCATAAAGAATCTATCAATCTGCCGCTCTCACGCAAACGTTTTTTAAAACCTTGCATCACTGTATCTGCCCATTCATGAAGGTTTTCTTTCATCACCTGCTTTTGCTTTTCATCAAAACAAGAATAGGCTATCTGTTGCTCCATACATGTCTGAGCCGTTTCCTTTGCTAAGTCCAGTGTATGTTCTGTCACTTTACCATTGGTAAGTCTCTCGCCTAATTGGGCGTAGAAGTAGCCTTCATAAAAGGCTATACAATATTCTTTTGCTGTCATAACGCTTATATCATCATATTATATTGCATCAATCAATACACTTAGAAAATAAGTTGATATAGGAAAACATACGATAAAACAAGTAATCGATTTCGTAAGAATTCTCAATGGCAATTTTGCCTTTTTCATAATGACGAATCTGATAATCATTACCTATTTTTGTCAGTGCAAGGCATTCATCGTTCAGCAACTGTCTGAAATTAGTATCATTGCCAGACAATTTGTCTAGCACTCTATCAACAGACTTTCTTTTATCAACTTTTCCGTCTTCAAGAAAATAGGTCTTAGAACGTTCAAATGCATCCCAAAGTTTGTCCAAAGCCAATTTTCTATCCTCTAATTTTGGCAATCGTATTTTGCCTGCAGCATCAGAGACAAGCCTATTTAATTCTGAATCTTTTGTATTCACCACTCGATGAATAATAAGATTAAGAGGCAACGGGACTTCTCGCTCAATCTGACCAGCGTCTGTCAACGTATAATTTAAGCCATTGCGTTCGAACAACTCATTGATTTTCTCTTGGAATGCTTTTCTATTAGCTCCCCTATCATCTATACTGTAATGGTAATGTTTGAAAAATGTATGGTAATTTCCAATTTTCCTTACATCCTTTATATTATGATGAATATACTCTACCAAGTCTAATACTGCATAGGTGTTGATGTCTTGTGCTTCAATATCGATACCAAATGGTGAAACGATTAGTTTTTAGAAAACGTCACTATGAGAACCAGTATTAGTCATCACTAAAACCAGCTCATCATTATATTGTTTCCATATCAACAGCCAATCAGACATAATATGACATTCCCAACTTCCCGCATATTGCCCAGATAGTTTATGCGGCTTATATTCAGGAGGTAATTTTCCAGTCTCTTCAAGTAATCGAATTACTTTCTTTAGCTTTTCCATTGGAAGATTACGTTTTTTACAACGCTTTACATCCTTTTCAAAGCGACTGGTAGCTATGATTCTGTATTTCATATTCCCAACTTTTCAAACATATCATCAGCACTTTCATACTCCGTCACTCTACCATGACGAATATCATCCATTGCTTCTTCTATCCCAGACATGCTTTTCTGATGATTAGGAACAATCACAACGCCTTTCATTGCCTCAAGAACTTTCTTGAGTCCAGCCATAACACTATTATCTTCCACTTGTATAGTTAATGTTGCCATAACCTATAATTTTAAACGTTAAACTTTTCCGCAAAAGTACGCTTTTTTATTGAAACCACCAAGAAAAAAGCCGAAAATCTACAAGTTATCAGCAAATTCCACAATGCGCCAGCCGACAAACAATCGTAAATCACCGTTAGAACGTAACTACTGATTTTCAGCAGTTAGCACATCCAACAATTTTTCAAAAAAACATATTATTAATTGGTATTGCCAGAGCTGCCAATTAGGCAGCCTTGACATTAACCTTTTTGTTCGAGTTATAATTACATGGGATTAGGGACATGATAAAATTTTCGAAAACCAACCTTCAATAGTCTTTGCGACCCTTTCGGTTCCCCTTACAGGGGACAGAAACCTTCCTTACCGTTAAGGAAGGCATTTTTCTAAAATCATCCCGTCCTTCTTTACCATTAAAGAAGGCTCCACCTTTCTTACCAAGCCTCTCTTCCCTCAGGGACGAGAGGATGTAACCGCCCTTAGTGCTGTTTTTGCCCCACCTGTCCCTCTCCAGCGGGAGGGTCCTTACCCTATACCCAAGCCCTAAATCCCTACCATAGGGATTAGGGATGTAACCGCCCTCCGGTGCTCGGAACCGCTACGCTATAAGGTTGGCGGACCATCAAAGGTCTTCGCCATAGTTTTGCGGGATGGGACCGCCTTGCTACAACTTGCTATCACCTTGCTATAGTTTGCTATTATCTTGCTAAGAGTGAGGGTACTACCCCTATTTTAAAACAACATTAGCTTGTAATAAGTCACAAAGTGAACGCAATGTCTTTAATGTATAAGGCCGAATCGTCAAGTCATCACAAACTATCTTCTTATCCTTTCCCAAGAAAAACATTCCACAATGATCACTAAGACCTGCTTTAACAGGATATATTCTTAATCTATCATGTAAGTTTGCTAAATACCTTGGAGTAAAAAGAGCATAACCCACATAATGGCTTTCTGTCTTTTTGAAAAGAATGCCGCAAAATTCAACTGATGAGTATTTTCGTCATAAAAGGCTGGAGAGGACAACAATCGAGCTATCTCCTCCCTATCTTTCAATACTGGTTTCTCAAATGTTATATCACATTCCATTAGGCTATGTTCTTTAAGACTTCCAAAAATTTAGGGAGTTCCGAAAGTGGGAGGATGCCCTCTTTCTCTGTCTCTCCATAATTGACATCATACACTATCCTATCACTAAGAATAGATAAACAGGCATCTCCTTTGGAGGTCTTCCATTGCATTAATATATAGCCATTGGTATTTGGGAATATTGCTAATCCCTGAAGCAATGATTCGCTACAGGATGAAACAACCTTCTGAGAATAATCACATGCTTCTGATGATATGGAAGGGGAACCTGCGTAATCCCAATTCGCTGGCAAATCTCGAAGTTCAAGAATTCGCTTCTCAAGTCGTTGCCTTAACGAAAGGCTTGGCTTCTTTTTCAGCTGTTGCTTCAATAATCGCAAAGCTTCTGCCATAGCATCAGTCACACTGATATTATTCTGCTCTGCAATTGTTGCATAGCCTTGATATAATGTATTATCGAGTACCAATGTTGCCATAATCGTAATATTCTAATTATTGGCTGCAAATATAAGGTTTTTTGATGAAACTACCAAATTTTTGGGGGGAGTTTTTGCTTCTTGCTCTAATCTCCCCCAGATTAACACAGATTTCTTAGACTTATTCGGTCTCAGGTGGTAAATCTCACTCTGCTCCTATGGATTCTATCACCAACCTTTCTAAACTCGCCTTGTAGCCGCCTTCCATCGGGCAGGGATCGTCGGGATAGGACTTGTGATACTCCTCTTCTATGTTGTCCAGATAGTCCATTATCTGCATCACCTGGTCTCTGGTACAGGATTCCCGGCGGTTTCAACCTTTTTTCATATCTTTGCAGCAGCTTTCAAGAACGAGGGCTGAAGCTGAACTTTAGCGTTTCACTCTTTTTATAAGCAGCGCATGCTAAACCATCCTCGACCTCTTCCACCTGATGCTGGAGAAGGCGCAGAGCTACTATGAGCATCTGCTGGGACTGGAGTGCGACAAGGCTTGCGCTGACATCACCCGATGCGCCGGACTTGCCTACTACCTTGAAGCTTTCTTCAAGAACTCGCCTCTGAACTGGACATTCTGGCTGACTCGCGATGACATCGAGCTGATGCGCCTCCACAACCGCCTCTTCATGGTTGCCAACTATGCCGAGGAGCAGATACTGAAGTATTACAAGGTGCCATTGCCCGACACGCCACTGGAGTACATCAAGTTCCGCTACACCTCGGAGATTCTGGAGAAGATTGGTGTCAACCCTGCCCTGCGCCAGAACCTGAACTCTCACAACATCGGTGCCGTGATGTCTCGTCTGGGATTCAAGAAGATTCACAAGGAGCACGGCAACGGCTGGGCCGTCATCGAGAAGGAGGGTTGCGAAATCAACAGCGATGCCGTTATCGATCCTAACGATACCATGGAGGATTAAGTATCTTGGTTACGATAGCTAAGTATCTTGGTTACGACAGCTAAGTATCTTAGTTACGATAGCTAAGTATCATACTTATGGATGGTATCCGTGTGGGAAAAATTCAACATTCAACATTTAACATTCAACATTATAACAAACGTCTATGGATTTACGAAATCACTCAGCATTCAACATCGTCAATTCATCGTCCTGAACGGATGCTTGCTCATCCTGCCCGCTTCCTTCTTGGTTTCCCACACTAATCATTAATCACTAATCATCATGAAAGTAAACTGGAAATCCGTCAAACGAGGTGGGTGCTCACGCCCGCCACTACAACGCCCACAGCATCGGAATCTGCTACGAGGGTGGTCTCGACGAGAAAGGCAAGCCTGCCGACACTCGCACTCCAGCCCAGAAGGATTCTCTGGAAGACCTCCTCTACGGTCTCGCCCTCGACTATCCCGATGCCGAGATTCTAGGCCATCGCGACCTCCCCTGGGTTCGCAAGAGCTGTCCTTGCTTCGATGTCAAGGAATGGCTGAAGGAAATAGACTTCCATCTCTAGGAAATGCTCCTCATCTGAAAACAGATGGGGAGTTTTTCATATATCACCATAACGGAGTCCCCACTATAATTACCAATAGTTACACAGTTTTTTACTGCGCATCCAGCTGGGAGTACTTCGAGTGCTGGCTCTTGTACTCTGGCACTATCTCCTTCATCTTCTTCACTATTGCCATGTCATCGTAGGTGAAGGAGAGCTGATAGAGGTCTTCCTCGTTCTTGCGTGCCAACTCGTATGGATACTCACGAACCTTGGCTACCATGATCTTTGGATGATGGGTTGGAATCGTGGCTTCCTTGTCGTTCAGAACTTCCTCGAAGAGTTTCTCTCCATCTCGAAGTCCAACGTACTTGATGTCGATGCCATCTACTCCCGAAAGGGCTATCATACGCTTTGCCAAATCGGCGATGCGGACTGGCTTACCCATATCGAAGACGAAGATCTCGCCTCCCTTACCCATGGTTCCTGCCTCCAATACCAACTTGCAGGCTTCAGGGATCAGCATGAAGAAACGGATGATGTCGGGATGGGTGACGGTGATCGGACCGCCCATCGCAATCTGCTTCTTGAAGATTGGGATAACGGAACCGTTACTTCCCAAGACATTGCCGAATCTTGTGGTTACAAACTGGGTAACACCCTTTACCTCGCCATCCACAATCGCCTTGTTCAATGCCTGGCAGTAGATCTCGCAGATTCGCTTGCTGCAGCCCATCACGTTGGTTGGATTCACAGCCTTATCGGTAGAGATCATCACAAACTTCTTGGTGCCGTACTTCACAGCCATATCGGCTATCACGCGCGTACCATATATATTATTCTGCACTGCCTCGGCTGGATTGTCCTCCATCATCGGTACATGCTTATAGGCTGCGGCATGGAAGACATAGTCTGGATGATACTCAGAGAAGATGCGCTCCATACGGGTGGCATTGGTGATGCTGGTTACGATGGTTTCGCAAGGAAGATCAGCATAGTTCTTGTTCATGAAGAGGCGGACATCGTGCATTGGGGTCTCAGCCTCATCAACGAGAATCAGGCGCTGTGGCTTATAGATGGCAATCTGCTTCACCATCTCGGAACCGATACTGCCGGCTGCTCCTGTAATCAGAATGGTGCGACCGCAGAGGAGCTTTCCTATCGCCTTCATATCCACTTCGATTTTGTCTCGTGGAAGAAGGTCTTCGATATCTACCTCGTGCATCATCTGATGACGGAGGTTTGACTTGCCGTCCCAGCTCAGTGCCTTCGGCATCATCATAATCTTGATGCCTTCTGCAGTAAGCTTGTCAATCATATCCTGCTTCTCCAGGAACTTCTCTGTGACCAGAGGGCTTACAAAGAGGGTCTTGACATTCATCTTGTGCATGACGCCTATCAAAGTCTCATCATAGGAATAGACTTCGCAACCCAGCAGGAATCTGCCTACCACTGCGGCTTCTTCGGTAGAGAATCCTTTGACGACATACTGTGAAGGATGGTCGTTGCGCATGGACTTTGCCAAGGAGATACCACCCTCTCTTACTCCGAATATGAAAACCGGAGTCTTGGTTTCAGCTGAAAAACTGGAGTCGTACATATACTTCACGAGGATTCGCATCGTCCACATCTCTATCATGGATATGAAGAGCATGACGACAATAGCCTCCGTGGTAAGCTCACAGCGGATACTGTCTGGCACCACCATGAGAAGAATGCTGTTCAGAATGAAACCGACAACGAGGGCTCCGGAAATGCGAAGCAGGTCAACGAATGACGAGTAGCGTATGATACCGGAATAGGTATGGAAGATTCGCATGCCGACTACGAAGAGTGGCAGGGAACAAATGAACGTGAGGAGATAGTTCCAGAAATGGGAAGCTATCAGCTCGCCTCCTCCTGCGATATAGGTTGCAATCATTCCTGCCACTACGATAGCGATGCTATCGAGTACCATGATGCACCAATATGGCAGTGTAGCCTTAGAAAAATACCAATTCGTCAGTTTGTTAGCAAAAAGGGATACTTTGAGCTGATACAGCATCCCTGAGAATGGCTTCTTTTCTGAACTATTCTGATTTAATTTATCACTCATAAATAATATAACTTAATCTTTATTCTAAATATATTAATGGGTATATATCTACGTTTTCTTTTTTAATGCAACAAGATCATTCTACCACTCAATCTTCTTCAACGACTTCGAGTAAATTTCTACTTATCGTAAGCGTTGCACCACTGATGTACTTGATTTCGCTGCCGATAACGGCTTTCTTGCCATTATAGCTCTGTACGTATGCTTCTACACCTTTCATGCTACCTGCAGTCACTCGCACTTTGATACCTTTCTTCAAAGGAACAGGGGCAGCAGTGACAGGCTCTTCGTCATTCTCAACAAAATATCGATAGTTGGCAATAACCTGGTCGGGAATCTGGTATATTTTCCTTTGTCCAGGCATTGTCAGCATCTTATACACATCCGAACGGAATCGGATTTTATCAAGTTGTCTCTGAGAGACATTGCAAAAGATGAAGGTAGAAAGAAACAGCTTTTCTTTCACTCTTCGCTTATTGGAACGCTTGTCGAGATAAACCACTTTTACCTTGGGAATCCAGTAGTCAAACCAAATATGATTGTAATTAAGATTTATCCGTATAGAATCAGCTATTCTCGTTTCACAATTCACTCTCACTACAGCCACATACCATCCTGCATCAGCAGGTTTTTCAAGCCCTTCATTAGGCTTTTCCAGAACCTTGTTCTTAGCGTTTTGTTCACTTTTTGCCACGGCTTCGCCGTCGTCCCCTGCAATAGTGGACGTAACCTGTGATTGTATATTTGTCTCTTTCATCATGCGAATCAAGTTCGTTTTTTGATGTCGATCATCTGAATCTCTACATAAGAGACACAGATACTCTCTGCAAAAATACGAATATTGTTGCAAACTAGCAAATTATGCGTGTTAAAAAATTAGTATCATTCTACGAAAATCAACATTTTTTTAGAATTCTTATCATACGCAATTTTCTAAGTCGTTGATTGAAAGTATGTTTTCGTCATTTCTGTGTCTCTTATGTAAAGATTCAGAAAAATTGGTTCATTTTGGTTCATTTTTCAAAATCCCTATTTTATTCTTTTTTCGGCTTATAGAACTGCCAGTATCCTGGCGTTGGCATCATCCACTTCTGAGCTTTTGATGGAGCGGAGATAGATTTGTGTGGTGATTTCAGAATGATGTCCCAATGCCTCGCTGATGACTGAGATAGAGATAAGGTTGTCTCTTGCTGCCGTTGCCCAGGAATGGCGGGCGACATAGAGGGTGAGTTTGCCCTTGATTCCTATCTTAGTCGCTAACATCCTGAGGTGATAGGAGATACGGGCTTCGGCATTTCGATATAGGCGTACCGTGGCTTTCTTTTTGTCAATAGTTTTGTCCTGACTCTTATTCCTATCATCAACAAGGAAGGGGAAGAGATAAGGTGAGGAGGCGGTCTGCGTCTGATTCTTTTCCAACAACTCCTGCATCTCCTTCTCCCATCGGATGGTGAGGCGCTGTCTGGTCTTGCTTCGGTATCGTTTAAAACTGTTGAGGGTTGCTCTGTAATGCAGCGAGGTGTGGTATTGCCCGTTTTTCAGCAACAGGGCAATAAGGAGGTTCATAAACTGGAATAACGACTCTGTTTTTTTCGTGTTTCTTGGCATAATACGTATATATTTTGATGTTTACAAAAAAAGGGGACCGGCCACTGCCAGTCCCCAAGACGAGAGAGATATAAGTGTTGACTTGGTCAACAACGAGGCAAATCACTTTGCCTTATATTATATCCATTTATTATTTTAATAGAGTTTAATCTATTATTCATAGAAGCCAGAATGTCTAACTCCTGAGATGCGATAAGTCAAAGCATTATCATCATCGCTGAACTTAACCTTATAGCAGATGCTATCACAAGGAAGTCCGTGAAGGTTCTTTCCCTGATTCAATAACACCTGACCTTCGAGCAACTCAACATTGCCAGCCTCAGCATTAGAAGGATTATAGCTAGAACCAGCAGCTGCAGAGAAAGTTTTGGCAGCATAATCTACATTCACTTTCATCTGTACGCCCCAGAAGCCAGCATCCTGCAACCACATTTCCTTATCGCTATTGGCAGCAGTATTGTAGGTATTCACAGTAATGGTACCCAATCCATACGGATCTTCATACAAAACATTACCATTTTCATCTACAGCATCAACCTGTACATCCCAAATACCAGCCATCTGCTCAACGGCAGTTCCACCAGCCGACTCATCAGTCTCAGTATCACAAGACACAAGAGCGAAGCAGCCCAGCAAGGCGAACATAAACATTGAAATATATTTCTTCATAATCTTATTCCTTTAAAATCTTATTTTTTTTTATTACTTCAATGTGATGAAGAAATCCATTGATGTAGCATAATTCACCACGTAAGAGATTTCTCCTGTAGCAGGATCATACTTTCCATCCTTAAAGCCAGTAGCAGAATCGCCCCAACCTTCCACAGAACTAGAAAGCAAGACCAGAGAATTATCAGCCAACAACTGGAAGTAACCTGTCATTGCGTAGCTTGAACCATAACCAGCCTTCTGGTCATAGTAACCACCCATCATATCACTTACATAGAAGATGCCAGGTGCAGCCTTAGTAACCTTAACGGTATAACCAGAGAAAGAAGTAGTAGCTACAGAACCATCCTCTTTGTAATAATCACGATGAGAACCAGCCTGGAGAGTATAGGTACCCGACATATCTGTTGTAATGGTTGGATCACAGACAGCTACAGTACGAGTAGTAGATACTGAGAAGCCATCAGCATTTGTTGCAGAATAAGTAATGTAATACAAACCTGCCTTAGAAGCATCTACAGTACCAGACGTTACAACCTTAGAAGAATAATCTTCTCCATTCAACGTAGCTTTACAACCCTGCTCTGTATAAGTGGTACCGATAGGCACCTGAACAAAGTCATCACCCTGGATTTCCAAAACCGGATAATATGTAATCCTTGAGTCAGTAAACTCCTCATCGTCGCTGCAAGAAGTTAATCCAACAGCAGTCATGCTGAGCATCAAGGCCAAAAACAATATCTTTTTCATATCTTTTATCTTTATATAATGAATGAATAAAAGTACCTATTGATTACTTAACATCCCAGAATACAGGATCTGCCAAAGTCTTAACGGCAGGAGTATTCTTGTTCAGCTGACGCGCTGTTGAAGGATAAGGCATACGCTTGCACAAGCCGCCCTTACCATAGTAATTAACAGCAGGCGCAATCAGATTACCAGCAGTATAGCTTGTTGGATCCTTGTGAACCTTCTCTGCAGAAGCAGAAGACAAGACAGGAACATCAGTACGACGCTGCTCAGACCAAGCCTCGAAGTGATTACGATAGAACAAAGCAACCCACTTCTGCATATAGATCAAATTCAACTTATCTTCCTTAGTAGCCTGCTTATCGAAGTTTACCTTATCACCTGCAATGAAATCAGAGTAACCTGCAACCTGACGAGACAAGAAGTCATTCTCAACAGCAGCCTCATAATCAGCCTTGGCAGCAGCCTCATCGTTATTGAATCGCAACTCAACCTCAGCCTTCAGGAACTCAACCTCGCTAAGAGTAAAGAGATAAACCGGCATAGCTTTGGCAACCTCTGTATTAACGAGACTTACATCCTTATCCATCAACTTAGTACCATCCCAATCCAAATACTTAGTCTTTGCACCAGGAATCTCTCCTACATACTTACCACTTGCAGTAGCCTTGTTCAAAGCATAGGCCTCACGAGGGTCATTGGTAGCATTGAAGTAAGTTACCAATGGATAAGCAGCACAGAAGTTGTTTGCATTCAAAGAGAAGATATTACCATACCAAGGATTATACTGTCCCTCTGCATTGCTATATACATTAAATACTACATCAGAAACAGGGAGGATACCGTTAGCCACGATAGCCTTAGCCTTGGCAGTATAATTAGCCGCATCTACATTTGCATCAATCAGACGCATATACATACGAAGACGGAGGGCATTGGCAAAACGCTTCCAGCTGTTCAGGTTCTTGCTGAACATAGGGTCAGTCATATCGATGTTATCCGAAGCAGCAATAGCAGCCTCAGCATCATCCATAGCCTTCAAAACATTCTCATACACACTCTTACCATCATCCCAAACCGGATTAGGATTAGAGCTTCCCTGGCAAGCCTCTGTATAAGGAGCATCGCTACAAGCATCTACCATATACTGCATAGCCAAAGCTGTCATTACCTTGCAGACATAGAGGTTGGCTGTATTGGTAGTCTTACTCTCAATATCCTTGATATCAGTCATCGCACCGGCATAGATGGTACGATAGCAACGATCGAAGAGCTGAGAAGCCTCATCAAAGTGAAGCTCAGCAATATTGTTATACTGGTTATACTCAGGACGCTGCTCAAAATACTGAGCAAAATAGCCACCATAAGTGAACATTGCATCACCAGGAACCGCAGCTATGGCATTCTGCACAGCAGGGAACTCCAATGTTGGTGTAATATCACCAGAAGCAGGATAGTTTGGATTCTCATTGATATCCATATCGCAGCTAGAAAGCGCCAAGAGGCAAGCTGCACTACATAATAATATTTTTTTCATAAATGATCCACCTTTAGAATTTAACAGAAACATTGAAACCCATCTTGCGTGAGCTTGGGTTAGCAGAATACTCACCGAAGTTACCAGACAAGTCGTTACCGAAAGAGGTTGACTCTGGGTCGATGAATGTATTGCTAGAAGGTGTCCAGAGGAAGAGGTTGTTACCGAAGACAGAAACCTTAACGCCTGTCAAGAAAGTATTAGCCAACCAAGCCTTTGGCAAATCCCAAGAGAGAACTACCGAACGAAGCTTTACATAACTCTTGTCAACCAAGAATTCTGCATCGTAGTTATCAGCACCATTGTTCCAATAGTTGTAGATATTGGTTGGTGTCAAAGCAGTAGTATTCTCTGTATAGATAGGAGCACCATTAGCATCTGTACCAGACTGAACCACAGAATTTGGAATAATCCATGGGTTACGATGGTTGTATGCTGTCTGGATAGCATTACCTGTGAAGTATTCAATATTCTTGGTACGAGAGAACATCACACCACCCTTACGGATATCAAAGTCGAATGACAGGCTGACACCCTTATAAGACAAGGTATTAGAAATACCCATCTGATACTTACTGTTCATGCTACCAACAATCTCCTGCTTATCAGTCTTCTGAGGAAGACCATTAGCATCAACGATCAAACGTCCCTGGTCATCACGCTTAGAAGTATAAGCCTTGAACACACCGAGTTCCTCACCTACGATAGCATAGAGAGAAGTACCACCAGAGAAACCGTAGATGACAGATTCACCGCCGAGTTCCTCAGGCAAAGAGATTACCTTACTCTTGTTCTTGGTGAAGTTCCAAGAGAGATCCCATTTGAAATCCTTGGTCTTAATTGGAGTTACGCTTACCAACGCCTCGATACCACGGTTGCGGATCTTACCCAGGTTCATATTCTGAGCTGTATAACCAGAAGCAGGATCCATATCCAAAGAGAAGATCTGCTTATCAGAGTTTCTGTCATAATATGAAACATCGAAAGAAACACGGTTCTGCAAGAATGCCATGTTCAAACCAAGCTCAAACTCAGTTGTCATCTCAGGACTCAATGTATTGCTGCCCAGAGTATTGCCCTTGGTATAAGCATTGTAGTTACCATTGGTGAATGGGAAGCTACTAGAACCCCAGCCTGAAGTGTTAGCTGAAGCCTGAGCATAGACAGAGTTTGTCATATATACGCTGGCATCGTTACCTGTCTTACCCCAAGCAGCACGGAACTTACCGAAAGTTACGATCTTCTGAGCCTCAGGAGACAGGAACTTAGAGAATACGAAGCTACCTGTTACACCTGGATAGAAGAATGAGCGGTTACCCTTTGGAAGAGTAGAAGACCAGTCGTTACGAGCGGTCATTGTCAAATAAGCCCAATCGTCCCATCCGAGTTCTACCTGACCGTATGCACCCATCAAACGACGAAGTGACTGATACTGAGAAAGAGATGGTTTCTCTGAAGAGTTGGTCAAGTTGAAATAAGTAGGAATTGTCAAATTAGTAACAGCACCATACAAATATGAGTACTTACGCTCATTACCATTGAAACCGAGAGCTGCATTTACATCCAACTTATCGATGAACTTATGTGTGTAATTGAACATTGCATTGAAGTCCATCTCACGGCGACGCTCAGTCTGCTCTGTTACAGAACCAGTCAATGACTTCAATGCATCCGCCCAGTTGGGAGTGTTTGCATAAAGAGCAGACATGTTTGGTTCACCGGTATTATGATCACCAGTAGTTGTATCAAGACCGAAACGGGTAGAGAACTTCAAATCGGTGAAGATATCCCAGTCAAACTGCAACTTACCATAGAAACGCTCAGATTCATACTCATTCTTGTAGTTATTCAAGATATAGTATGGGTTGGTTACACCATAAGGAGTATAGTAATAACCTGGAGTATTGAATGGATCATTCAAGTCCTTCATCTCTACGATACTGATATCGCGAGGTGTCTGCATGATGGCATTGTACATAGAACCAGTCTTCTGACCAGTAGTCACGAAGTTGTTCTTCTGATAAGCATAGTTGGCAGACATGCTCAAAGTTACATTCTTGATCTTGTGAGAAGCACGACCAGAGAATGTATATTTGTTGTAACTATCCGCATCAGTAGGGATAATACCATCATCATGAATCTGAGAAAGACTCAAGAAGAAGTTACTAGCATCAGTTGCACCATTGAAAGATACACTGTTGCTGTAGCGAAGACCCGTGTCAAAGAAATCCTTGACATTGTTCTTTATAGGAAGATAGCTCTTCAGTTTCTGTGAGTTATCATAAACATTACCATATTTCAAGGTTGAGCCATCGAAAGCTGGTCCCCAAGAACCATTCTCGATATCAGTCTTGTCACCGTACCAACCCATACCGAACTCGTTCTGGAGCTGAGGCAAACGAAGCACTGACTCAAACTGCAAACCACCATTATACTCTACACCAATGCCCTTGTTCTGCTTCTTACCACTCTTGGTAGTAATCAACACAACACCATTGGCAGCACGGCTACCATAAAGTGCAGTTGCAGCAGCACCCTTCAGAATGGTCATGCTGGCAACGTCGTCAGGGTTTACGGCATTGGCACCATTACCAAAGTCATAACCATTGTCCAAGCCATTGCTACTGGAAACAGAAGAGTTATTCAATGGCACACCATCAACAACATACAAAGGCTGGTTGTTACCCGACAATGAGCTGACACCACGGATGATGACAGAATTAGAAGCACCTGGGTCAGAAGATGTAGAAGAAATCTGCACACCAGCTACCTTACCAGCCAAACTTGACATAACGTCGCTGGTACGAGTTTCAGAGATTTTCTCACCGCCCACAACAGCAGCAGAATAACCCAAAGCCTTACTAGAACGGGAAATACCCATCGCAGTAACAACAACCTCATCAAGGTTTCTTGAGTCAGCAACCAGCATAATCTTCATCTTAGCAGAAGCTTTTACTTTCTTTGGCTCCATACCAAGATAAGAAACTTCGAGAACAGCATCCTTACCTGCATTTGGCAGAGTAAAGTTACCATCCACATCTGTCACTGTACCAGTCTTTGTTCCTGCGATTTTTACAGATGCGCCAATTATCGGCTCACCGTCTTCCTGAGAAACAACTTTACCTGTAACAGTAGTCTGTGCGAGAGCCATTCCTGTTGAAAGAACAAGCCCTCCCATTAACATGGTTAGTCTTTTTGTCATAATTTCTCTCTCTTAAATTAAACAACTTACAAATATCGGATGCAAAGATACACACTTTTTATAAAATAAACAAATTTTTAGCTAACAAAATGCAATTAAAAAGCTATTTTTTTATCCCTATTGCATATTTTCTGCATATTTCCAAACTTTTAGACAGATTTTTATGACTAAAGCCAACAAAACGTTAGTTTTCAGCAATAACACCATACTTGATGAGGGCATTCTTCACTCCATCCTCATCCACATGAGTCGTAATGTAATCGGCTACCTGCTTCAATTCATCACCAGCATTGCCCATTGCTACACCTACACCTGCCTTCTTGATGATAGAGATGTCGTTGCCGCCATCGCCGAACGCCATGGTTTCTTCAATGTTCAAGCCCAGATAATCAGCCATTGCCTGGAGTCCCTTTCCCTTGTCGGCTCCACGCGCCGTGATGTCGGTAAAGGCAGGATGCCATCTGCCGGAAGTGCAGCTTTCGAGCGTAGGCATCAGGAGCGCTTCCTGCTCTACGGTGCAGAAAGGAGTGACCTGCAGAATTGGCTCTTCGCCCAAATCGTTTACATCCGTAATGAAGATACTGCTATCCACTCCCAGTCCCTTGCAGAAAATCTCATAAACCTCGTCGGTATAATGATGGATGGCAAAACGGCTCTCGCTTACCACGATGGCAGGATAGTTGTCTCTATCAGCAGCCTCGATGATTTTCTTCACGTCTGAAGGAAGGATGGCGTGCTGACTCACCAATGTATCCTCCACAAAGCAGCGGGCACCATTGGCTGTGATGTAACCATCGATGAGATGCTCTATCTGACCGAGGTTATTGATGATCTGCTTGGGGCGTCCCGTAGAAATATACACCTCTACCCCATTCTCCTTAGCCTGCTCCAAAGCATCTACAGTACTCTGCGGAATCCTGTGAGACTTGAAACTCACCAACGTGCCGTCGATGTCGAAAAACAATGCTTTTATCTTCTTATCCATAAATATATCTTGTTGCTTATTATTTAAACCCAATTCCTTTTCATGTAAATACCATGCCATATTTACCCATTTCTCACGCGCGTACCTTATTATATATAGATACAAATGATTCTTCTCGCTGAAAAAACGGGTGCAAATATACGAAAAAAAAAGATAATTAGCCAAAAATATGCAGTTTTTTTAGAATATCCTTGCCATTTTCGCAGAAAAATCGTATATTTGCTGCGACTTTCATGCGCAAGAAAACGTCTTGCACCATGCATAGAAAGCAAACTTAAAAACTTAGTGATATGAAGAAGAAGACCTATGTCTGGCTGGCATCCCTCTTGCTGATGCTGGTAGCTACGCTTACTTCATGCGAAAAGTTTGCACTCGATGATTCGGGTACCAATTCACATGACGCAAACGCCAACGTAATCATCCATGCGTCCGTGGCAAAAAACAATTCTACGGGAACAAGAAGCGGAGAAGAAGATGAGGAAGTAGAGGGAAAGCCTCTGGAAGATTACTGTTCCCGGCTTTCCATCGCCATTTTTGATGGAGAGGAAAAGGTGAAGACCCTGAATCTGAAAGCAGAAGATGGCTACGATGATATCGGGATTAATCTGGATGCAGGAAAATACCGAATGGTTGCCATCGGTCATAACGGAAGCGGAAACTGTACGATCAGTTCCCCTGAGAAAGTGAAATTCTACAAGAACAAGATGACCGATACCTTCTTCTATTACGGCACTTTCAATGTGATAGATGGAGAGGATACGGATAATTACATCCTGTTGAATAGAGCCGTGGCACAGTTTAAGGTCCATATTACCGATGCCACCCTCCCCGCCGAGGCACACAGCATCAAGTTTTACTATACGGGAGGCAGCAGCACCCTTGACGCCGTAACGGGTTATGGATGCGTACAGAGCCGGCAGACCGAAAGCTTCAAGCTTCAGGAAGGGAAAAGGGATTATTCGGTTTATACCTTCCCACGCGAAGAGAACAAGGGGTTGAAAATGACCATCAACATCCTGGATGCAGATGCCCAGAGTATCAAGGAATATTCCAAGGAAGGCGTCCCGGTGAAACGCAACAACATCACCCAGACCCATATCAGCATCAAAGACCATACTATCTCCGACCCCGACCAGAAAGAAGATGGTGATTCCGGAAAAGGCAACCTGGGATTCACCGTAAATCCCGACTGGGAAGGAGAAATCGTTGTTGAATTTGAATAGAAGAATGTTCCATTTTTCCATAATGTAAGGTAATTTTCGATTCTTAAAGATTTGATAATAAAAAATCCTTTGTGGTTTGCGAATATTTCCATAAATTTGCACCAATATTATAATATTATAGTAAAGGAATGAAAAAAATACTAACTCTTATCATGCTGATGGGAGCAATGACTGCAGCCGAGGCTCAAACGATGGTTCTGAACCTCGACAGTTGTCGTGCGATGGCGCTACGCAACAACAAGCAGATCAATGCCTCTAAGCTCAAGAAGGACGTGGCGACCAACCTGAAGAAATCGGCGCGCACGAAATATTTGCCAAAGGTAGATGCCATGGGCGGATATGAATGGTTCAGCAAGGAAATCTCTTTGCTCAATGATGGTCAGAAGTCAGCATTCAGCAATTTAGGTTCCAACATCGTAGGTGGAATCACCGGCAATGCCAACGACGTGATGGCCGATCTGGTAAGCAAGGGAATGCTCACCCCTGAACAGGCACAGAAAATCGGAGGATTGCTCAACGAGAAAGGAAGCGTTATCCAGCAGCAGGGCAATGCCATCGGACAGAGCGTGGTAGATGCTTTCCGCACCGACACCCGCAATATGTGGGCTGGTAGCGTGATGCTCCGCCAGCCTATCTATATGGGCGGCGCCATCTTGGCTGCCAACAAGATAGCAGACATCGGTGAGCAGATAGCAGACAATGATCTCGACATGCAGACCCAGAAGACCCTCTACAGCATAGACCAGGCTTACTGGCTTGCCGTTTCGCTGAAGCAGAAGTACAAGCTCGCCACCAGCTACAGAGACCTGGTGAAAAAGCTCAACGACGATGTTCACAAGATGATTCAGCAGGGCGTAGCCACCAAGGCAGATGGTCTGAAGGTAGATGTAAAGGTGAACGAGGCGGAGATGAAGATTACCCAGGCTGAAGACGGTCTGGTGCTCTCCAAGATGCTTCTCTGTCAGCTTTGCGGCATTCCGATGAACCAGGAAGTGACTCTTGCCGATGAAGACAAGGAGACGCTGGCTCTTTCGGGAACTCCTGTGGATACAGAACAGCAGCGAGTAGCCGCTTCTGATTCTGCGATGAATACCCGTCCGGAGTTGCGCATGCTCCAGAATACGGTCGATATATCCAAGCAAGCCACCAATCTGGTTCGCGCCGTCTATCTGCCTCATGTGGCATTGACCGGCGGCTACACCATTTCGAATCCAAATGTGTTCAATGGTTTCCAGAAGAAGTTTACCGGTGTATGGAATATTGGTGTCATCGTGCAGGTTCCGGTATGGAACTGGTTCGACGGTGCCTATAAGGTGCGTGCATCCAAGGCTGCCACCAACATTGCCCAGATGAACCTCGACGATACCCGCGAGAAGATCCATCTCCAGATTACCCAAAGCCAGTTCAAGGTGAAGGAAGCAGAAAAGAAGCTCAACATGGCCATCAAGAACATTGACAGCGCCAACGAGAACCTGAGATGCGCCAACCTCGGATTCAAGGAAGGAGTGATGGAGGTAACTGATGTGATGGCAGCCCAGACTGCCTGGCAGCAGGCACAGAGCCAGAAGATCGATGCGGAAATCGACGTGAAGCTGACACAGGTAGGGCTCAACAAGGCGCTCGGTATTCTGCAGTAACAATAGAAACATTTTTAAAAATTCAAATTCAGAAAAAACATGTCTAAGAAATCACAGCATAACAATATACTGCTTGCCGTTATCGGTTTTACGGCAGTTGTCATACTCGTGGGAATCATCGGCTTCTTCACGCTTGAGCAGAAGGACGACACTATCCAGGGCGAGGTAGAAGTATCAGAATACAGAGTATCCTGCAAGTTGCCAGGCCGCATCGTAGAACTGAGAGTCAAGGAGGGCGATTACGTTCACGTGGGCGACACCCTCGCTATCCTCGAAGTTCCAGAGATGAAATCGCAGGAGCAGATGCTCCAGGCAACCAATGCCGCAGCAGAGGCCATGAAGGATCTTACCGATGCCGGTGCGCGCAAGGAGCAGATTCAGGGTGCCTTCCAGCTGGTTCAGCAGGCAGAAGCTGCTGCAACCATTGCCAAGAAGACTTACGACCGCATGCAGAACCTCTATAACGACGGTGTGATCAGCGGTCAGAAGCGCGACGAAGCATTTGCTGCCTACAAGGCTACAGAGGCTCAGGTGGCAGCAGCCAAGAGCCAGTATGAGATGGCGAAGAATGGTGCCCGCGAGCAGGAGAAGCGCATGGCTGCCAACAACACACAGGCTTCCAAGAGCGCTGTAGATGTTGTGAAGAATCTCTTGAAGGAGACTGTTCAGGTGGCACAGTGCGAAGGCGAGGTCAGCAATGTCTATCCAAAGGTAGGCGAGCTGGTGGGTCTCGGTTCTCCTATCATGAGCATCTCTATCATGAGCGATATGTGGGGAACCTTCAATGTTCGCGAGGATCATCTCCAGGGATTGAACAAGGGCGATGAGTTCACCGCTTTCGTTCCTGCCTTCAACAAGGAAATCAAGATGAAGGTTTACTACCTGAAAGACCAGGGTTCCTATGCCACCTGGAAGGCAACCAAGGATAATGGCGACTACGACCGCAAGACTTTCGAGGTGAAGGCACGTCCTATCACCAAGCTGGAGGGATTGCGCCCGGGAATGTCACTCATCATTAAATAACATTGAACTTTGAGATTTGAACTTTGAACTTTATGATTAGTTTTCTTCTTTGAGTTTACTATAAAATTTTGAGAAATTAAGCATATCATAAAGTTCAAAGCTCAAAGTTCAATGTTCAAAGTAAACAAGTTCTATGTTCAAGAAATTATATCATATTGCCCGTAGAGAGTGCGGCATCATGCGGAAGAATCCCATCTATCTCTTCTGCATGGTCATCTTCCCCATCGTGGTGGTGATTTTCTTCACTACCCTGATGCAGGGAGGTGTGCCTACGGATATGCCTGTGGGCATCGTTGACCAGGACAATTCTCATACCTCCCGCCAGCTGGTGCATAAGCTCGACGCTTTCCAGACCACCAAGGTGGTGGCTCACTATGAAAACATAGCCGAGGCAAGACATGCTATCCAGAAGAACGAAATCTATGCCTTCCTGGTGATTCCTAACGGAACAGAGGCAGGACTGATGGCTTCCCGACAGCCGAAGATTTCCTTCTACTACAGCAGCGTTTCGCTGGCAGCAGGCTCCCTGCTCTTCCGGGATTTGAAGACCATTTCCACCCTGGGAGGAGCTGCAGCAGGTATGGCGAAGCTGTCGGCACTGGGAAAGACGAACGATGAAATCATGACCTTCCTGCAGCCTATCGCCGTGGATCTACACATGATAGGCAACCCTTACGCCAACTACAACTATTATCTGTCGAGCGTGATGGTGCCGGGACTCATCATGCTGTTCATCTTCCTGATCACCCCTTATTCCATCGGAACGGAACTGAAGTTCAACAGAGCCAAAGACTGGATGCGAATGGCGAACAACAATCCTTATCTCGCCATCGCGGGTAAGATGTTGCCTCAGACGCTCATCTTCCTGAGCATCTTCCTGCTCTTCGAGTTCTACATCTATTATGTATTGGGATTCCCGCATCCGGGAGGTGCAGCACCCATCATACTGCTGGGCATTCTGAGCGTATTGTCCTGCCAGTGCTTCGGTATCTTTGCCTTCGGACTGATGCCTTCCCTGCGCATGTCGATGAGTATCTGTTCGCTTTGGGGTGTGGTGAGTTTCTCCATCTGCGGAGCCACCTATCCACTCTTCTCCATGGATTCGCCAATCCAGGCCATCGGACAGCTCTTCCCTATGCGCCACTATTATATGATTTACCAGATGAACATCTTCAACGGTTTCCCGATGAGCGATGCAGTGCTCCACTGGGGCGCGATGGTACTCTTCTGTGCCCTGCCAATGCTCACCGTATGGAACATCAAGAAGGCTATGCTGGTTTACAAGTATCTGCCATAGAATGTTGAATGTTGAGTATTGAATGTTGAGTGTTCAAGATTAAATGTTAGATATTAAATGAAGAAAAGTAGTTTATTATATAAGATCATCAATGGAATCTGGGATATGTGCTACATCTGTAAGACGGAAATGCGCAATGTTTTCCACGATGAGGGTGTGCTCATCTTCTGCATCCTGGTACCGCTGGGCTATCCGCTGCTCTACTCGTGGATTTACAACAACGAGGTGGTGAGAGAGGTGGATACGGCGATTGTTGACCTGAGCCACAGCCACACTTCCCGCGAGTTTATCCGCGATTACGATGCTTCTCCGGATGTCAAGGCCACCTACTATTGCAACAGTCTCGATGAAGCAAAACAGCTGGTGCAAAGGCAGGCTGTGCATGGAATCGTCTATATTCCAGCCGATTTCGACACCAAGCTGAATCGTGGTGAACAGGCGCATGTGGGCGTATATTGCGATATGAGTCTGATGCTGACCTATAAGGCGATTTTCCAGACTGCGCAGGGTGTGGCAAGCCAGATCAACTCGGGAATTCAGATTTCCAAGGGAGGAGGATTCACGGATCGGGATGATGAAATAACCGCCCATCCGCTGGAATTCGATGAAGTTCCGATATTCAATACCACCGGGGGATATGGTAATGCGATTCTTCCGGGTGTGCTGGTACTCATTCTGCAGCAAACCATGCTGCTGGGCATCGGAATGGCAGCAGGAACATCGAGAGAGCTGAACAGAAACCGCGAACTGATACCGGTAAGCAAGCATTATGGCGGCATTTTCCGGATTGTATTCGGCAAGTCGATGGTTTATTTCATGATTTACGCAGTGATGGGAATGTACCTGACGCTGGTTGTTCCGAAACTTTTCGGCTTCGTAAGTATGGTAACCTGGACCACCATTCTGGGTTTCCTCCTACCTTATATTCTGTCGTGCGTATTCTTCGGATTGATGCTATCATGCCTGGTAAGATACCGTGAGAATGTAATGCTTCTGGTGGTTTTCACCTCTGTGCCATTGCTTTTCATGACGGGTATTTCGTGGCCACAGAGCAATATTCCAGCCTTCTGGCAGGGATTTGCCTGGGTTTTCCCATCTACCTTCGGTATCAGAGGATTCCTGAGAATCAGCAGTATGGGAGCATCTCTTGCCGATATTCTGCCGGAGTTCAGAGCGCTCTGGATACAGACGGGCGTATATTTCCTCGCTACCTGCCTGGTTTTCAGGCAGCAGTTGCGCTCAGCAAGACTCAAGGCGAATCTTACACCCGAAGTTGCAAAAGAAGAGGATGAGGCGGAAGAAATCGTTAATAATGTACAATGAATAATGTACAATGAATAATTTCGGGGTGACCATGCAAAAAACAGCTGTTAACTGTTAACCTGTTAACTCCTGAGAAAAAAGGGGGTGTCAAAAGCGCACCCCCGCCAGGCGTCCCGGCGGATTTGAAATCCGCCGTAAAAAAAAGTTCGACCTATTAAAACCGGGGATTTACAATCCCCCAACATAAGGTAAAGCATACTCCTTTGCTGCGGATTGCAAATCCGCAGAGCCTAAATAGGTTAGGACATTTTTTAATGCCGGATTGCAAATCCGGCAGGACGCCAGGGTTGACCATACAAAAAAACAGCTGTTAACTGTTAATCTGTTACCCCCCCGATAGAAAAAAGCTAGCCCCATACGCCCTAAAAGGGCAGAAGCTCCTAGCCCAGGGCAACGCCCTGGGGATTATTGGCAAATACAAAAACGCCCTGTAAGGGCAAAAGCTCCTAGCCCAGGGCAACGCCCTGGGGATTATTGGCAAATACAAAAACGCCC
>ERZ809407.988-NODE-988-length-28114-cov-5.324887_pt1 | contig 28114 bp, 26 predicted proteins | sample MGYA00520792_ERZ809407 | MGnify/ENA primary metagenome ERZ809407 (study PRJEB31576, sample SAMEA3212665) | Homo sapiens | biome: human-gut; feature: human gut; material: fecal | place: Sweden | collected 2012 ...
GTGGGCCGCGCGCTCGCGCAGTTCAAGCGCCCCAATGGTATGACCATCACCAAGCGGCAGGTGCCGCTCGGTCTGGTCGCCATCATCTACGAGAGCCGCCCGAACGTCACGTCGGACGCCGCGGCGCTGTGCATCAAGAGCGGCAACGTCTGCATGCTGCGCAGCGGCAAGGAGGCCTATCGCTCCTCTCACGCCATTGTCACGGCGCTCAAGGCGGGCGTTGAGTCCGTCGGCGGCGATCCCGACATTGTCAACATCGTTGAGGATACAACACATGCGAGCGCGCAGGTATTGATGACGGCGGACGGCCTTGTCGACCTGCTGATCCCCCGCGGCGGCAAGGGGCTCATCCGCGCGTGCGTGGAAAATGCAAGCGTTCCCTGCATCGAGACTGGCACGGGCATCTGCCATGTGTACGTCGACAGGGACGCTGACCTCAACATGGCGGTAAAGATCATCGAAAACGCCAAGACGAGCCGCCCGTCCGTCTGCAACGCGGAGGAGGTCTGCCTTGTCCACCGCGACATTGCAAAGAAATTTCTCCCCAAGCTCAAGGCCGCGCTTGTCGACAAGCGTAGGGAAGCGGGCCTTGTCCCCGTCGAGCTGCGGCTCGACGAAGCCGCGGCGGAGATCATTCCCGGCACGGCGGCAACGGAGCTCGACTTCGACACGGAATTTCTCGATTACATTCTCGCCGTCGCGGTCGTAGATGATCTGGATGCGGCCATCGCGCATGTCCAGCACCACTCGACGCACCACAGCGATTGCATCGTGACCGAGAACCAAGCCGCGGCCGACCGCTTTGTCGACGAGGTCGACAGTGCGGCGGTGTACGTCAACGTCTCCACCCGCTTCACCGACGGCGGGGAGTTCGGCCTCGGCTGCGAGATGGGCATTTCGACGCAGAAGCTCCACGCGCGCGGCCCGATGGGGCTCGACGAGCTGAGCACCTATAAATACGTCATCACCGGCAGCGGCCAGATTCGATAACAGGAAAGGCGCACACTCCGATGTACCACAACGACAAAAAGTACGCATTGACAAACTGCGTGCTTCTCGACGGCTCTGAGCACATGGAGCCGCAGACGGGCAAGGCCGTCTGCATCGACGGCGAGAAAATCAATGAGATCGTCGACGCACAGCATATCCCCGCGGGCTATGAGGCAGTCGACCTCGGCGGAAAATATGTGCTGCCGGGTCTCATCAACATGCACGTGCACCTGCCCGCCTCGGGCAAGCCGAAAAAGAAGGCGAGCGACCCCAAAAAGCTCGTCAAGCTCATCACCTCCTGCGCGCTGACGAACAGAATCGGTGTCAGCATGTGCGAGGGCTACGCCAAAACCGAGCTGCTCTCCGGCGTCACGGCCATCCGCACAGTCGGCGGCGTCGCCGATTACGACACGAAAATTCGCGACCTCGCCGCGGCGGGCAAAATTCTTGCCCCGCGCGTGCTGGCGTCGAACATGGCGGTCTCCGTCCCCGGCGGGCACATGGCGGGTTCGCTCGCCTACGAGGCGCACTCCGCCGAAGAGGCCGCGGCGCTCGTCGAAAAGATCGCCGCCGAAAAGCCCGACCTCATCAAGCTGATGATCACCGGCGGCGTGCTGGACGCCGAAGTCGTGGGCGAGCCGGGCGTGCTGCGCATGCAGCCCGAGCTTGTCAAGGCCGCGTGCGACAAGGCACATTCGCTCGGCATGATCGTCGCGGCGCACGTTGAGAGCCCTGAGGGCGTGATGGCCGCACTGCAAAACGGTGTCGACTCCATCGAGCACGGCGCGCAGCCAAGCGATGAAATGATCGCACTCTTCAAGCAGCGCAAGGCGTTCCAAATTTCGACCATTTCCCCCGCCCTGCCCTACGCGCTCTTCGACCGCAGCATTTCGCACGCGACGTATGAGCAGCAGGAAAACGGCAAGATCGTCTTCGACGGCATCGTCGCGCTCGCAAAGGCAAACCTCGCCGCGGGCGTGCCAGTCGGTCTCGGCACGGACGTCGGCTGCCCGTACATCACACATTACGACATGTGGCGCGAGCTGCACTATTTCGTCAAATACTGCGGCGTGACGCCCGCGTTCGCGCTCTACAGCGCGACGAAACTCAATGCCCGGCTCGCGGGCATCGGTGATCTGACCGGCAGCATTGAGGCAGACAAGCAGGCCGACCTGATCGTCTGCTCCGGCAACCCTCTTCAGAATTTGAGCGCGCTGCGCGAGCTCGATATGGTCGTCAAGGGCGGCTATCGCATCGACAAGCCGCAGATCAAAAAAATGGATGAGGTCGAGCGCGAGCTCGACAAGTTCCTGTAAGCGCTATGAAATACTTGGTACTATCCGACTCGCACGGCAATGTCGACAACATGGTGCGCGCGGTAGAGCTCGTAAAGCCGCACGGCATCATCCACCTTGGCGATGGCTGGCGTGATGTCGAGGAGTTGCATCAGCTCTACCCTCGCCTGCCGCTTGAGCAGGTTCCCGGCAACTGCGACTTCGGGCGCCTTGAAGCGCTTGAGCGCGTGCTGATCTTGGATGATCACCGCGTGCTCATCGCGCACGGGCACACGTTAGGAGTGAAGACCGGACTTCTCCGCGCGCAGTACCGCGCGCTCGAGATGAACGCCGACATTCTGCTCTTCGGCCACACGCACGTGCCGCTCGTGGACGCGGCGTCGCGGCCGATGATGATGAATCCCGGTTCGATCGGCGGTCCCCGCCGCCCGACCTACGGCGTACTCGAATTCAGGGACGGGCAAATTTACCCGTCGGTCTTCCGGCTGGACTCATAACAAAAAAGAGATGTACCTTGCGGTACATCTCTTTTTTCATTTTCTCACTCGTTCCAATCTCGCACCTGTTCGCGCAGCCAATTACACCAAGCGTCCACGCCCTCGCCGGTTTTGGCGGAGAGGGGGAATATCTTGAGCTTCGGGTTGCGCATGTGCGCGTATTCGACGACCTTTTCCATGTCAAAGTCGAAATACGGCAGCACGTCGATCTTGTTGATGATGAGTGCGTCACACACGGTGAAGATGAGCGGGTACTTGAGTGGCTTGTCGTGCCCCTCCGGCACGGAGAGGATCATCGCGTTTTTGACCGCGCCCGTGTCGAACTCCGCGGGGCAGACGAGGTTGCCGACGTTTTCGAGCACGACGAGGTCCAAATCCTTCGTGCCGATCTCCTTGAGACCCTGCTCCGTCATGCTTGCATCGAGGTGGCACATGCCGCCCGTGTGGAGCTGGATGGACTTCACGCCCGCGTCCGCGATAGTCTTCGCGTCCACGTCGGAGTCGATGTCTGCCTCCATCACGCCGATGCGCAGCTCATCCTTGAGCGCTTCAAGCGTGCGCAGCAGCGTCGTCGTCTTGCCGCTGCCCGGCGAGGACATCAGGTTCAGCAGAAACGTTCTGTCCTGCTTGAGCTGCGTGCGAAGGCGTGCGGCCTCGCGGTCGTTGTCGGCGAAGACGCTCTCTTTCACCTCGATGATCTTATAGGGTTCTGTCATATCGCCTCGATCTCCTTTAAGTTGATCTCGCTGCCCTGCTTGAGCCATGTTTTTTCACTGCCGCAGTGCGGGCAGGTGCGGCCAAACTGCACGGTGGGATAGTCGCGCCCGCAGCTCTCGCAGTACGTAACGGCGGGGATGGTCTCGATCTTGAGCGCGGCCTCCGGTAAAAGCTCGGTCTTCTTGACTGCCCAGTTCCAGCAGCTTTCGAGTTCGTGCGGGATCGCACCGGACACCTCGCCGAGCTCGAGCGTCACGGACGCAACGTTCGTCAGGCCGTTTTCCTCTCCGATCTTTTCCACGCTCTTGATGACGTGGAAGACAATGCCCAGCTCGTGCATTACTTGCTCTTTCTCGCCGCACGCTTGATCTTGAACTCACGCTTGATCATGTACGGCAGGATGGCCTTCATCTTGTCCTCACAGGCGTACATCTTGCTGCACTCCGGTCTCTCGCGGTGCAGGTGGATGGCGTCGAACGCGCACTTCGTCGTGCAGACGCCGCAGCCGATGCACTTGTTCGGGTCGACGATGCTCGCGCCGCAGCTAAGGCAGCGCGCGGTCTCCTTTTTGATCTGCTCTTCGGTGAACGCGACGCGCTCGTCGCTAAACGTCCTGCGCAGCGCCTCGTTATAGCCGATGCGCTGGCGCGGCGTTGTGTCGTAATTGACGGGGATCAGCGCGCTTTCCTTGTTGAGCTCAATGAACTGGCGGCGGTTGCGGCCGATCGTCAGCGTTGCGCGCTGGACAAAGCGATGCAGCGAGATCGCGCCCTCCTTGCCCGCGGCGATGGCGTCGATGGCAAATTTCTGGCCCGTATAAGCGTCGCCGCCGACGAAGATATCCTTTTCCGCCGTCTGATACGTGACGGGGTCTGCCTTGACCGTGCCGTTGGGGTTGAACTCAACAGCGGTGCCGGTGAGCAGCTCACGCCAGTCGACCTTCTGGCCGATGCAGTAGAGAACCGTCGTGCACTCGGCCTGCTCGCTCACACTGTCGTCAAACTCAGGTGCGAAGCGGCCCTCGTCGTTCTTGACGCGCGTGCACTTGCGGAATTTGACGCCCGCGCACTTGCCGTCCTCCACAACGATCTCGGTCTGGCCCCAGCCGGCGTGGACGGTGATGCCGTCGCGCTCGCACTCGCTGCGGTCTTCCTCGCCCATCGGCATATCGTCGTAAGCCTCTAAGCAGTAGAGGTCAACGCTCTCCGCGCCGCAGCGCACCGCCGTGCGCGCAACGTCCGCGCCGATGTTGCCGCCGCCGATGACGACGACCTTACCGGAAAGCGTCTTCTTTTCATGCAGGTTGACCTGCCGCATAAAGTCGATACCCGCCATGACGCCGTCCGCGTCACCGCCGGGGATATTCAGCTTACCGCCGGACTGGAGACCGACGGCCACATAGAAACCCTGATAGCCCTGTTCGCGCAGCTGTGCGATGGTCACATCTTTCCCGACCTCCACGCCGCAGCGGAACTCGACACCAAGTTCACGCAGGATGTCGATCTCGGCCTCCACCACGTCTTTTTCGAGGCGAAAACTCGGAATGCCGTTCATCAGCATGCCGCCGGGACGCGCTTCCCTTTCAAACACCGTCGGGCGGTAGCCCTTTTCAGCGAGGTAGTATGCGCACGACAGGCCCGCGGGGCCGCCGCCGATGACGGCGATCTTCTCGGAAAATTCGCCGTCGACCTTTGGGATGACCTTTTCGGGCACAAAGCGCGTTTCCGCGTTTAAGTCCTGCTGGGCGATGAAGCGCTTGACTTCGTCGATGGCGACGGCCTGATCGACCGTACCGCGCGTGCAGGCATCCTCGCAGCGGCGGTTGCAGATGCGGCCGCAGACCGCGGGGAACGGATTTTCGCGCTTGATGAGCTGCAGCGCCTCGCGGTACTTGCCCTGCGCGGCAAGCTTCAAATAGCCCTGCACCGCGATGTGCGCTGGGCAGGCCGTCTTGCACGGCGAGGTACCGGTATTGTAGCAGTTGATGCGGTTCCTGTCGCGGTAGTCGACGCTCCACTTTTCCGGCCCCCACTTGACATCGTCGGGTAATTCCTGACGGGGATATTCGATGTAGCCGTCCTTCGTGCAGAGCTTCTGTCCCAGCTTGACCGCGCCCGCGGGGCAATTTTCGACGCAGCGGCCACAGGCGACGCAGTTCTCGCTCTCGACGCTCGCGACATAGGCGCTGCGCGAGAGATTCGGCGTGTTGAACAGCTGCGATGTGCGCAGCGCGTTGCAGACATTGACGTTGCAGTTGCAGATGCCGAAAATTTTCTGCTCACCGTCGATATTCGTGATCTGGTGGACAAAGCCGTTGTCCTCAGCCTTTTTGAAAATTTCGAGCGCTTCGTCCTTCGTGATGTATTCGCCGCGCTGTGTTTCGACGATGTAGTCGGCCATGTCGCCCACACCGATGCACCAGCTTTCGGCGTCATCGCCGCAGCCCTCGCCGAGCTTGGCGCGGCTAGCGCGGCAGGAGCACATGCTCTTGGCGTACTTGCCCTCGTACTTGCTGAGCCAGTAGGAGATGTGCTCTAAGTCAACGGACTCGTTCTCCGTCTCGATGGCCTTTTCCACGGGGATGACGTGCATGCCGATGCCCGCGCCTCCCGGCGGCACCATGGGCGTGATCTTTTCGAGCGGGAGCATCGTCATGCGCTCAAAGAACGCCGCAACCTCGGGATGCTCGTCGATCTGGCTTTTGCGCATGTTCAGAAATTCCGCGCTGCCGGGGACGAACAGCGGCAGCACCCAGCGCTTTTCATGCTTGGGGTTCTTGCCGTCCAGGTTCTCCCAGTTGTACTCGATGATGCCCGTCCACGCCATCTCCGTGAGGAGCTTTTCAAGCGGCTCGCGCTCCATTTTGGTGAGCTTCATCAGCTGCTCGGTCGTCTTGGGCTTGCGCACGCCCATTTTGAGCGAGACGTCGACCATCTCGTCGGTCATCACGCCGGCAAGTCCCCAGTACTCGGGGTCGTCCGCCGTGGCCTTGAGGCCGATGCGGTTCGTGATCATGCTGCCGAGCTTGAGGACGTTTTCGCGCGGGGCGTCCGTGCGGGGAATTTTGAAATCCAGTTTACTCTCGTCGAGAGGGAAATTCGTGGGCTTGCTGCCGTTGATATCGCTCATGTTCCTGCTCTCCCTTTTCGCGGCGTACCGCGTGCTTGCCGCCGCGCAGCAAATATTGCGCGGCGATCATCACCTATCTTATCCAAGCTCTATTTTACAGGAAAATGTTGGATTTTTCCATTGACTGATTCCATAAACCGCAGTCATATCGCTCAATTCCCCGCATTTTTGCGCAGATCGGCAGAATTGCCCAAATTTACAGGTCAAGGAACCGCCGCGCAAGCGCGGGCACATTGGTGTTTTTGAGGCACACGACGTTCAGCTCGTGCACGCCCGTGAGCGGCGGGCAGGAAAAATGCCCGAACTGCGCATCATTCTTGACGACGGCCTCGTAGAGGAAGCTCACGCCGCAGCCCTCGCTCACCAGATGCCGGATGAGCTTGAAGCTGCTGATGCAGACATTCGCGCGAAACGCCTCGACCGTGTAGCCGCACTGCATGAGCTCTCGCTCTAAAATCTTTCGCGTACCGGAGCCAGGCTCGCGCAGGATGAGCCGCTCGGAAAAGAGCTCATCCATCGGCACCTCACAGCCCGAAAACGGGTGATCTTTCGCGCAGATGCCGATGTAGGGCTCGTTGCGCAGCAGAAAGCTCTCGTACCGGCTCTTGTCAAAAATACCCTCAAGCACGACGAAGTCGAGCTCCCCTCCCTCGAGCTGGGCGAGCAGATGCGCCGTGTTGTCGACGGTAAAAAAGAGCTCGTTGTCCGGCTCTTTCAAAAAGCGGCTGATCTGCGGCAGCAGGATATAATCGCCGATGGACTTCGTCGCGCCGATGCGAAGGCTCGTCTTCTCCTGCCGTTTGAGCGCGCGGCGCAGCTCCTCGTCCTGATAGCGCTGGCTGATAGCGTAGATCTCAAGCGTTTCGCCCTGCGCCGTTTTTCTGAGCTTTCGGCTGTCGTAGGTAAAAAGGCGCACGCCGTACAGCGCTTCAAGCGCCTGGATCTGTTTCGTCACGGCGGGCTGCGTCAAATGCAGCTGCTCCGCCGCCTTGCGGTAGTTCATCGTGGCGCACACGGTCAAAAAGGTCTCAAGCCGCTGGTCCATTGTTCTCTCCTTCGTCGATAACAAACAGGAATCGACATATTCTTATTTATAATTTTATTATATCATAAGTCGGTGATATAATACACCCGCAACACGCATTGGAGGAGAGAAAATCACATGAAATTCATCGAAACTGTGAAAAAAATGCTGCCCGGCTGCGCCATCGCGCTCGTCATCGCCGTGGTGGCTAAGTTTTTAGAGCAGCTGGAGGAATCCGTGGGGCTGCACCTGATCGGCGCGTCGGTCATCGCAATGTTCATCGGCATGATCGTGAACCGCTTTTACGCGCCGAACGACAAGACGAAGCCCGGCATCAAGTTCACCTCGAAAAAAATTCTGAAGTTCGCCATCATCCTGCTCGGTGCCAGCCTGAACATCACGACCGTGCTGACGGTCGGTAAGTTCTCGCTGACCGTCATGCTCTTCACACTGGCGACGTGCTTCGGCCTCGGCTATGTGATCGGCAAAGCGCTGGGGCTTGACTGGAAGACGAGCAGCCTCATCAACGCAGGCACGGGCATCTGCGGCGGCAGCGCCATCGCCGCCATCGCGCCGGTCATCGAGGCAACGGACATGGACATCGCCTACGGCATGTCGGCAACGTTCCTCTTTGACACGATCATGGTCGTCGTGTTCCCGCTGCTCGGCCGCGCGATGAGCCTTTCCGACGCGGCGTTCGGCCTGTGGGCCGGCACGGCGGTCAACGACACCTCGAGCGTCGTCGCCACGGGCTACGCCTTCAGCGAGGCCGCAGGCGACTTTGCCACGATGGTCAAGCTGACGCGCACACTCGCCATCATCCCGACGGTGCTGGTCTTCGCCGCCATCAGCGTGCACCTCAAGAAAAAGGTCGCCGCGCAGAGCGGCGACCATGGCGTCAAGGTCAATATGAAGTCGGTGTTCCCGTGGTTCATTCTCGGCTTCCTCGCGATGTCGATCCTGTGCAGCGTCGGCGTCATCCCCGCCGGTCTCGCCGCGACGCTCAAGAGCATCAGCAAGTTTCTGATGGTCGCGGCGCTCGCCGCCATCGGCCTCAATACGAACTTCGCGGCGCTGTGCAAATCCGGCGCAAAGCCGATGCTCCACGGCTTTATCATCTCGCTGCTGGTCGTTCTTGTGGCGATTGCGGTCGAATATGTGCTCGGCATCGCGCCGAGCGGCACGCTCATTTAATCGTCCGCCGAAAGGATGAGATCGCAGCGGTTCCGCACATCGAGCGCATCGAAATAGCGCTGCTCGAGCGGGATCCAGCGGTCGAAAAACTGCTTTGCATGCGCGGGCGCATTCCGTTTGAGGATGCGCTCGCGCTGTTTTTCTGCCGAAATCGGCAGAAAAACGGATAAATCGTAGTACGGCGCGAGGTCGGGGTGCATGGAATACGCGCCCTCGACGATGTTGAGCGTTCCCGCCTCGATCCTCTGCGGCGGGGCGATGGTAAATGTCGCGCAGTCGAAGCGGCGGTAGTCGACGGGTCTTCCCTCGCGCAGAGGGATCAGCACCTCTTCCAAAAAGCGCTCGCGGTCGACGTTGCCGCCGGGCTGCGCGAAGCGCGCCTCTGTGCGCTGCTCAGGGCGGAGGAAAAAGTCGTCCATGTGGAAGACAGGGCAGCCGTAAACATTTTGCAGCAGCTCGCCGAGCGTCGTCTTGCCGCTGGCGCTGCCGCCCTCGATGGCGACGAGCACGCGGTCCTTTTCCGCCGTCAGGCAGTCGATGCGCGCAAACAGCGGCAGCGCGCGGACGAAGTCGCGCCGCAGGACGCGGTACGCGGGCGCGTAATTCTGCCGAAATATCTCGGAGTGGTGCAGCGGCGGAAAGCCGTCCTTGCGCCACCTCTCAACAGCTTCCGCCGTCTCCTGCGCAGAAAACGGCAGCTCGCCCGCGTCGGCCATTGTCTGCAAGGCGGTGAGCATCGCTTCGAGCTTTTCGCTCCCGCACTCCTCGTGCCGCGCAGAAAGGGCGAAGAGCCGCGCAAACGTCTCCGCGCTCAAGCCGTCCTGCAAAATGCCGAGGTGCACACGGCAGTAGTCGCCGCTGAGCAGCTCGACGAGCTCGGAGATGCGGTCACCGCTTCGCGCCGCTTCGGCGCGGATGTAGTCTGCGGCGGCGGACGGGTCGGCGATCAGATGCTCGCAGCCAAAGGCGCTCTGATAGAGCGCCTTGAAGACGTCCTGAAGCGCCAGCTCTGGATAGCGCGCGCAGTGGGCGCGCAAAAAGTCGCGAATATCGGTAAAATTCGTCATAGCGGCGGGGTTCCTTTACCAAAAAGTTTCGTTTATCATAGCGCTTTTTCGCCCCTTTCGCAAGGGGCAAGGGATTGACAGCCCTGCGCTTTTTTGATAAAATTCCTGCGTCGGCATAAGCCGGCAGCGTTGGCACAAGCTGACTTTTCTTCCGCGCGTTCCCTGAAAGCAAACGAGGTATCACCAAGGTATCAATCTCCCTGCAAGGGGAATATTGATGCCTTTTCTTTGTCTTTTCAAGGGTTTTCGCGCAGAAAACAAGATGCAAGAGAGGATGAGAACACCGTGACGATCCTTGTCATCGACGGCCAGGGCGGAAAGCTCGGCAAAACTTTGGTCGAGAACATCAAAAAGCCCTTCCCGCACCTCGAGATCATGGCGGTCGGTACGAACAGCGCCGCTTCCGACGCGATGCGCCGCGCGGGCGCTGACCGCGTGGCCACGGGCGAAAACCCCGTCATCGTGGCCTGCCGCAGCGCGCAGATCATCGCCGGCCCCATCGGCATCGCGATCGCCGATGCGCTGATGGGCGAGATCTCCCCCGCCATGGCAAACGCCGTCGCGTCAAGCAATGCCTACCGTGTGCTCATCCCGATGAATCTATGCAGCACGTATGTCGCGGGCGTGGACAAAAAGTCCTCCGCCATTCTGGACGACGCCATGGCGCACATCCGTTCGCTGCTCGAAGGAATGGAGAACAAACCATGAACAACGCTGCCACTGCAACTGCCCGTACCGCTTCCCCTGTGAGAAAGCTCACCTATTCCGCGCTCTACCTCGCCCTTGCGATGGTCCTGCCGTTTTTGACCGGCCAGATCCCCGAGATCGGCTCCATGCTCTGCCCCATGCACATTCCCGCGCTGCTGTGCGGCTTCATGTGCGGCTGGCCGTGGGGACTCGCGGTCGGCTTTATCTCCCCGCTGCTGCGCTCGATGATCTTCGGCATGCCGCCCGTTTGGGTCGCCATCGCCATGGCGTTTGAAATGGCGACCTACGGTGCCATCGCCGGTCTTCTGTACCGCAAGCTGCCGAAAACGGGCTGGCGCATCTACGTCTCGCTCATCTCCGCGATGGTCGCGGGCCGCCTTGTGTGGGGCCTTGTGAAGTTCCTGCTCGCGGGCCTTCAGGGCACGGAGTTCAGCCTCGCCCTCTTCCTCTCCGGCGCGGTGACGACGGCCATCCCCGGCATCATCTTGCAGCTCATCCTCATTCCCATCCTTGTGGTGGTAATGGAACGCACAAATATGGCGCTCGACGTGTGAGCACTTGATAAAAACAGAAAAGGACTTGGACGAAAGCGTCCAAGTCCTTTTCTTTATTCCTCCGCTTTACTCAGCAGCTTCGGCGCGCTCGTGTCCATCAAAAACGCCCCGAGCGGCGCGGTGATGACGATGCCGAGCACCGCGACCGACAGCACGATGCTGCCGCAGGGCAGTCCCGCCGCAAGCGGCACCGAGCCGATGGCCGCCTGCACCGTCGCCTTGGGAAGATAGGCAAACACGCAGAAGAGCCTCTCTTTCGCCGTGAGCGGCGTTCTGACAAGGCAAAGGCACACACCCACGGCGCGGAAAATGAGCGCCGAGAAGATCATGCCGACCGCCGCAAGGCCCACGCCCGCCATATAGCGGATATCGACCGCCGCTCCGACGAGGACGAACAAAATGACCTCCGCCGCCAGCCAGAGCTTGCCGAATTTTTCAGAGAGCCGCTTGGCAACGAACGGCGTGCACTTCATCTTAAGTAAGCACGCCATGCTGACGACCGCGAGCAGACCCGACACGGGCACGATGCCCTCGAGCCAGCCCTCCGCCGCGACGAGCAGCAGCGAGACCCCCAGCACGATGATGACCTTCATGCTGTTGCGGATGCAGTGCGATCGGGCATAGGCAGTCTCGAAAAAGCGGCTGAACAACCACCCGACAAGCGCACCCAGCGCAACGCCGAGCACGATCGACGCAGGGATGCTCAAAAAGTCCGCGGCGTTGGCGCTGCCGCCCTGCGCCGTGTGCAGAAACGTTGTAAACAGCACAATGACGAAGATATCGTCGCACGATGCGCCGGCCAGGATCATCTGCGGGATGCTCTTGTTCGTTCCGCGGCCGCTTTCCATCAGCTGCACCATGCGCGGCACGACGACCGCGGGCGACACCGCCGCGAGCACCGAGCCCATGACCGCCGCCTCCACGCGCGTGATGCCAAGGAAGCATGGCGCGAGCAGCACATAACCGATGATCTCGCACGTCGCAGGCAAACACGACATCAAGATCGCCGGACGGCTGACCTTTTTGAGGTCGCCCAAATCGAGCGACAGTCCCGCCTTGAGCAGGATAATAACGAGCGCGAGCTTGCGCAGGTCGGCTGAGATCGACAAAATCGAGCCGTCCAGCACATTGAGCATGCACGGCCCCAGCAGGATGCCCGTCGCCAGCATGCCGATGATGCGCGGCAGCTTCAACTTTTGACACAGCGCGGCCAGCGCAAGGCCAACCAAAAAGATGAGTGCAAGTGAAGTTAACATAAATTTCCTCCTCCGGACACAAAAAAGCTGATGCCCCCTGTGACCGTTCAAAATCACAGAAGTCATCAGCTCAAAAAAGCGGTTTCGGCAGTGCCGTGGGAGAACCTCATTCCCGATTGCGCAGTATAGCAAAGCGCGGGCAAAAATGCAAGCCCTTTTCAAAAATCAGCGCTCGAACGTCACCTGATAGGCCCCCAACACCTGCGTGCAGGGGATGACGGCGGCATTTTCGACCGTGAAAGCCGCCTTTTCATAGTGCGTCGTCTCCTCTTCGGGGATGACGGGCAGCGTTTTGCCAAGGCTGACACCGTGCGCGCCGCCTGCAAAGCGCCAGGCGAATTCACAGTCGCAGAATTCCTTGTTTGCTGTGATCTTCTCCGCGGGCACGAGCGTAAACGTACCGTCTTCCAAGTAATAGCAGCCTACGTTGTCCTTTTCCGCAGGGCAGTCGCCCTCGATGCCGACGCCGGTGAACGAGATCGTCAGCTCCGGCAGCGTGAAGGTCGTCTTTTTGCCGTCCTTCGTAAAGGGAACATCGTCCCAGCGGCCGATGTTGACCCAGCCGCGATTGTCGGCTTTTTCCGCGGCAGTGTTGAACTCGAGAGCCTCCGTTTTGCCGTCGCGCACCTCCGCGTTGATGCGCAGCACCGGCCGCAGCGAGGCAAAGCCCTCCGGCAGCAGGGCGCGCAGACGGTCCTGCTCCGCGCCGTAGGCCATGACAAACTGTTCAACAGTCATTGCGCTTCCTCTGTTTCCTTTTGTGCGCGCTCCGCGTCTTGCCTCAGCAGCCGCAGATAGGCGTCGAGATAGAGCTTGTGCGTCACGCTTAAAAGTGCCGAGCGCAGCAGTTCCTTTTCATCCGACTCGTCCTGTCCGACGCTTGCAAGATGGTCGCTCGCGCCGAAGACATAGCGGATGAGATTTTCAAATTCCTCGCAGAAGTAGTGATAAGCGGTCGGCAGATCGTAGGTCTCGTGCTGAATGCCGATCAGCGCGCGGATGTCGTCCATCGCGACGACGCTCTTGATGCACGAGACAAAGATGAGGTACGCAATGCTCTCCGCGCCGTAGGCCTTTTTCTCTGGCCCTGGGATGATCTTCTGCTTAACATAATTGCTGACCATCGAGGCCGTGATGGGACTGAGCCCGCATCCCGTGATGGATTGATTGACATAACGCGTCACCTGTTCGAGATACAGCCCCACGTCGGGGATCTCCCCGAGCCGCGGGATATGAAAGCTTCGGACAGACTCCGCCAGACGGCTGCGCATATTTTCGTCCATAGCTGCTCCTCCGTTCAAACTGCGTTTTCATCATCTTAAACTTTGGTGAAAAAAATGTCAATAAGTTTTCTAAAAACCGATTGACAGTTATTGAAAATCGTTGTATTGTAGTCAAAGATGATTTCACCTGACAACAGGTTTTTGAATAACCGATTATTTTTTTGGAGGCTTCCCCATGATGAAACTGATCGCCGACTCCTCTGCCAACCTCACGATACTGGAGGGCGTAACCTATCAGAGCGTGCCCATGACCATCCGCGCCGGCGAGCGCGACTTTGTGGACGATGAAACGCTCGACACACACGAGCTGCTCGACTATCTCGCGGCCTACAACGGCAAATCCGGCACGGCCTGCCCCAGCCTCGACGGCTGGCTCAAGGCGTTCGAGGGCGCGGATGAGATTTTCGTCATTACCATCACAAGCAGCCTGTCCGGCACCTGTGCCTCGGCCATGGCCGCGCGCGACGTGTATCTCCAGTCGCATCCCGAGGTCAAAATTCGCATCTTTGACACGCTGAGCACGGGACCGGAGATGCAGTTGCTCGCAGAGAAGCTCGCAGAGCTGCACGCCAAGGGCCTCCCCTTCGATGTGATCTGCGAAAAGGCGCAGGAATATCTTGCCACCACGCACCTCTTCTTCAGTCTTAAGTCCCTGCACAATCTGGCGCAAAACGGCCGCGTCAGCAAAATCGCCGCGGGCGCCATCGGCATTCTCGGCATTCAGATCCTCGCCACCGCAAGTCTTGAGGGCACGATCCAGCCCGTTGAAAAATGCCGCGGCGAAAAAAAGACGTGCGCGGCGATGGTACAGAAGCTTCTGGAAGCTGACTACCACGGCGGCAAGGTGCGCATCCACCACGCCGAAAATCCAGAGGCGGCTGGGGCGCTCGCCGCTTCGCTGCGCGGGCACTTTCCCGAAGCAGACATTGAGATCCGTCCCTGCCGTGGTCTTTGCAGCTACTATGCCGAGCGCGGCGGCGTGATCGTCGGTTTTGAGACGATGTAAAACCGAACAGACAGCAAAAAGCAGACGGCCTGCGTGAGCCGTCTGCTTTTCTTTATCTCTGCCATTAGGCAGTTGGAGTGGTATCGGAGGTACTGTCGCCCGCTGGGGCGTAGCCGTCAGTGGGGCTTCCCTGCCCACTGGGCGGTGTGGGGCGCTCGCCGCTGGGCATTTCGGGCACTTCCCCGTCGGAAAGCTCTGGCTTCTCGCCGTTTGGCATCTGACCATCAAAGCTCTCGGGCGGTTCACCGTCTGGCTTCTGTCCGCCGCTGGGGAAGCCGCCGCCCATGCCCATGCCGGTGGAAACCATCCCACTCTGCGCGGTCCCTTCGGTGGAGCTGTCACCCGCCTTGAGGGTATACGCACTGTCCGCCACCACATTGGCAGACGAGAAGAGGATGAAGTTCGCACCGCATCTGGCTGTGCCGCTGTACACAGCATTGCCGTCGGCGTCTTCAATCGTGAAATCCGCGTCCGCGGCGATCAGGCTGCTCTGCGTACTGCCCGGCATGCCGCCAAAGCCCGTCGAGCCGTAGATGACGCAGGGCTGCGCGGCCTCCAAGTTCATGCCCATGCCGCTGCTGCCGCCCGCGGCGAGCACCGTGCCGCCCGAGACGGTGATGGTGCCGTCGGCATCCAGCGGCTCGTTGTCCGCCGTGTTGGCCGTCCACACAATGACTGTACCACCAGTGATGGTCAGCTCGCCGTTGGAGTCAAAGCCGTCGCCGCCGGAGGTATAGGTGTCGATCGCACCGCCGGAGATCGTCATCGTGAAGTCGTAGTCCGTCAGGTCGGAATTTGCCGCATTCAGGCAGTCGTCCGAGGCGTTGATCGTAATATCACCGGAGCAAACGTTCAGCTCCGCGCCCTCAAGGCCCTCGCAGCAGTTCGTGATATCGATCGTGGGGCCGTCCGTGCCGTCCGCACCGATGTTCAGCACCAAATCGCAGTGAATGGCGTCGTCCGCGGCGTCGATGGTCAGCGTGCCGCTCTCAACGTTCAAAAGCTGCTCGGCGTTGATCGCGTCGTTGACGGGTGCATCGATATTCAGCGTCAAATCGCGGATCGTGAGCAACGCTTCGCCGTCCTCGTCCGTCGTCGCGCCGGATTTGATACCGTTTTTGCCGTTGGCCGTGACGGTGAGCTCGCCATCGCCGCAGAGGGTGACGGTCGAGCCGTCCTTGCACTTGATGACGGCGTTTTCGGCATTTTCGTTTTCGGGGTAGTTGCCATCGTTGTTCTGCTCGGTATCGCTCAGGGAATTCGTCGTACCGGCGGAAGCGAGGATCGTCACCTCGCTCGACTTGCCGCAGGTGATGGCGGCGGTATCCTCACTCGTGAGAGTCAGGTCGCTCAGCACCAGCGTCACGCCGATCGTACCTTTTTTCACCTTGATGGAGCCGTCCGCGCAGCTGCCCGAGACGGTGTAGGTACCGCTGTCGGTGATGGTGAGCGCCGTGCCGTCGATCTCGTAGCCCGTGTCCGTCTCGCCCGCGGCGGTCACGCTGCTGTCGGTAAAGGTAAAGGTCACATCGCTTGCCGCGTCCGCCGTACTATTATTTATCGTACCGGCGCAGGCCGTGAGTGACAGCGCCAGCGCCGACGCGCACAGGAAAGGCAGTAGTTTTTTCATCATAATATCTCCTCGATCAATGATCTTACATGGTCCTCTCAGGGCGGGGCACGCGCTTTTTTCGCTCTCTGCGCCCGCTCCTTTGAGGATGGGGACAGCATACCCGCTTTGCCTAAAAGTTACCTAAAGAAAACGAACATTTTACCTTTAGGTTACTTTTAGGTTGCGCGTTCATACTGGGGCTCACAAAGGAGGTTCGACACCATGGCGATCCAATGCTGTTTTGAACGATATGAAAAGAAATACTGCCTGACCCTTTCCCAGCAGCGCTTTTTACTGGAGCGGATGACGCCCTATATGAAAAAGGACGCGTACGGCGAGTACACCATCTGCAACATTTATTATGATACCGACGACTACCGCCTGATTCGCGCGTCGCTCGAAAAGCCCGTCTATAAGGAAAAGCTGCGCGTGCGCAGCTACGGCGTGCCACAGGAGGACGGCAAGGTCTTCGTCGAGCTCAAGAAAAAATTCGATGGCGTCGTCTATAAGCGCCGCATCACAACGGGCATCCAGAACGTGGAGCCGTTTCTCTCCGGCGAGCTGCCGGGTGAAAACTTCGGCCAGATCGGACGCGAGATCGGCTATTTTCAGTCGTTTTATCAGACCGTGCCCAAGGTCTTCATCGGCTACGACCGGCTTGCCTTTGCGGGCATCGACGATCCGCAGCTTCGCATCACGTTCGACACCAATTTAAGGTGGCGCGACACGGGCGTCGACCTTCGCCTCGGCGACCACGGCGCGCCGATCGCGCTGCCCTGCGGCGACGTGCTGATGGAAGTCAAGATTCCCGGCGCGTGCCCGCTGTGGCTCAGTCACCTGCTCTCCGACGCCCAGGCGTTCCCCACGTCGTTTTCCAAATACGGCGCCTGCTACCGTGACGAGTTGTCCGCAGGCGTCCACACAACCGACTTAAAGGAGGATACCTTCTGTGCTTAACTCGATCTTAGGAAGCGAATTGACGCTCGTCTCGTTTCTCATCTGTACGGCGGTGTCGCTGCTGCTTGGCGTCGGCACGGCGCTCGTTTCCATGTACCGCTCGCGTACGACGCAGAGCTTCGCCGTCACGCTCGCAATCTTACCCGCCGTGGTGCAGCTTGTCATCATGCTGGTGAACGGCAACCTCGGCGCGGGCGTCGCGGTGGCGGGCGCGTTCGGGCTCGTGCGCTTCCGCTCTGCACCGGGCACGGCGAAAGAGATCGGCGCGCTGTTCCTTGCGATGGCCATCGGCCTTGCGACCGGCATGGGCTATGTGGGACTCGCCGTCATGGCGTTTGTCATCGTCGCGGCGGCGATGCTGCTGCTCACGGCGGTGAATTTCGGCGGTGCGGACGAGCACGAGCGTGTGCTCAAGATCACGATCCCCGAAAGCCTTGACTACGACGGCCTGTTCGACGATCTCTTTGAAAAGTACACCAAGTCCTGCGTGCTCGAGCGCGTGAAAACGAGCAACATGGGCACGCTCTACGAGCTCACCTACCGCGTCACGCTCCCTGATGACCACGCGCCCAAGGCATTTTTGGACGAACTGCGCTGCCGCAACGGCAACTTGAACATCATCTGCGGGCGCGAGGCGACGAAAGACGCGCTCTGAGGCATCTTGATTTTTGCCCGCGTGCTCTTTATACTACACGTATCACCGGAAATCAGAGGGGGAACCTTTTATGCGGCTGCTGATCGCAGAAGATGAAGTGGACCTTGCCGAGGCGCTGACAGTCTTTTTTGAAAAAAATCACTTCTCCGTCGACGCCGTGCACAACGGCTTCGACGCCTATGAATATGCCTCGTCGGGCGCATACGACGCCGTCATTTTAGACGTGATGATGCCCAAGATGGACGGTATTCAAGTGCTCGAAAAGCTGCGGCAGGAGGGCGTGAAAACGCCCATCATGATGCTCACGGCCAAGGGCCAGAAGAGTGACCGCATCACGGGCTTCAACGCCGGCGCGGACGACTATCTTCCCAAGCCCTTCGACCCCGACGAGCTCTTGAGCCGCGTGCGCGCCATCCTGCGCCGCAGCGAGGCCTACCAGCCGACGGTGCTCGCCTACGGCGATCTGACGCTCGACCCCGGCAGCGGCAATTTGAGCTGCGGCAGCGAGTCCATCCGCCTGAGCGGGCGTGAGTTCCAGATCATGGAGCTTTTCATGCGCTCGCCGCGGCAGGTCTTTTCCGCCGAGCGCATCATGGAGCGCGTGTGGGGCTGGGATAATGAGGCGGAGATCAACGTCGTATGGGTGAACATCTCGAATCTTCGCAAAAAGCTCAAGTCCATCGGCTCGCACGTCACGCTGCAAGCCAACCGAGGCCTCGGCTACGCGCTGGAGGAGAGCGTATGATCAAGCGCCTGCGAAACCGCTTCATCAGTATCGCGATGCTCTCCGTCACGGCGGTGATGCTGCTGCTGACGATCATCCTGAACGTCGCAAACTACGTCTCGACCGATTCCGACCTGAAGCAAACGCTGACGCTCATCTACGAGAACGCGGGCACCATCCCCCACTCGCGCTTTCAGCTGCCGGACAGCGCCGACGCGCCGATGCCGCCGGAAAATGACGACGGCAACGGCGACATCGCCCCCGCGCCGCCCGACGGTGCGGACGATTCGCAGACGCCGCAGGCCCCGCCCGACGACAAGATTGCGCGGCGCGAAGGGCCATTCACCGCCGAAACGCCGTTCTCCACGCGTTTTTTCGTCCTGCGCTACACCTCCGACGGCACGCTGACACAGGAAAATCTTGACAACATCGCCTCCGTCACGGCGGACGACACGCAGGAATATCTCTCCGCCGCGCTCGCGCACGGCGCTGGTTACGGCTACTGCGGCAGCTACCGCTTTTTCGTCGCGCAGACGGACGACGGCGAGAACATCGCCATCTTCCTCGACTGCTACCACGAGCTGCGCGCGATGCGCGTGGTGCTCGTGTGGTCGCTGCTCGCCGACGCGGCGTGCATCCTGCTCGTCTTCTTGCTTGTTGTGCTGCTCTCGCGCCGAGCCATCGATCCCGTGGTGCGCAGCGCGCAGCAGCAAAAGCAATTCATCACCGACGCAAGCCACGAGCTGAAAACGCCCATCACCGTCATCGCCACGAGCCTCAAGGTGCTCGAAATGGAGACCGGCAAGCAGAAGTGGATCGACAAGGCCATGGCGCAGACGGAAAAGCTCACCTCGCTCGTCAACTCGCTCGTCACGCTCTCACGCATGGACGAGGAGGATTCGCCGCTCAAGATGGAGGACTTTCCCGTGAGCGACGCCGTGCGCGAAACGGCGGAATCGTTCACCGACTTTGCCGCGTCGAAGGGGCACGAACTGCACCTTTCGATCACGGACGGCCTCACCTATCGCGGCGACGAGTACGCCGTGCGCCAGCTCGTCTCGATCCTGCTCGACAACGCGGTCAAATATGCACTGCCGGATTCCCCCATTGAATTCTCGCTCGAAAAGGCGAAGCGCGGTGTCGTCCTCCGCTCGTCGAACGCCTGCGAGGATGTCACGCCGGAAAACGCGCAGAAGCTCTTCGACCGCTTCTACCGTGCCGATCAATCCCGCTCGTCGGGCAGTGGCTTTGGCATCGGCCTTTCGATCGCGCGCTCGATCGCCGAGGGGCACCACGGCTCCATCCGCGCCATCATGGACGACGGGAAGATCGCCTTCACCGCCGAGCTCAAATAAACGGCTTTTGGGCAAAAAAACGCTTCGCAGAAGTTCTGCGAAGCGTTTTCCTTATCAAAGGCTCTTCTCCCCGCCCGTGACGGTCTCGATGGCGCAGGCGATAAACTTTTTCGCTGCGGGCGAGGCCTCTTTGAGCGACGGGACCGAGATGCCGAGCGTCACGAACTGCGGCGGGTCGAACGGGATCTCCGCCACCGTGCCGCTCCACTTGCGCGAGATGAGCCGCTGGTTGAAGCTGACGCCGAGCCCCGCCCCGACCATGTTGTAGGTCGTAAAGCCGTCTCGCGTCGTAAAGCAGGTCTGCGGGTGCAGGTCGTGCTGCTCGAGCAGGCGGTCCTGATCGGTGTCGTGATTGGGCGAGGTGTGGATGAACGGCTCGTCCTGCAAGCGCATAAGCGGAAAGGCATCCGCCTCTGCCAGCTCGTGTCCGCGCGGCAGCCACGCGACCAATTCGTCGCGAAAGACCGGCAGCCAGTCGTACTTGTCGCCCTGCATCTGCGCGCCGAAACAGCAGTCGACCGAGCGCTCGTTCAGCCAGCGTGCCATCTCGAGGTTGCCGCCCTCCTGCATGCGCACGGTCACGCCCGGATAGCGGGCGCGGAACGCCGTCAGGATCTCTGGCATCCACAGGGCCGAAATGCTGTAATAGCAGCCGATCGTCAGCGAGCCCTTTGACACGCCGCCGATCTCCGCGCTGAGCTGCTCGGCGTTGTGGTGCGCGCGCACGACCTCGCGCAGCAGCGGCAGCATGAGCTTTCCGTTTTCCGTGAGCTGCACGCCCTTTTTGCTGCGAAGAAACAGCGGAAAGCCAAGCTCTTCTTCCAGCGTGCCGATCATGCGCGTCACGCCCGACTGCGTGTAGCCCAAAAGCTCTGCCGTGGCCGTCAGGCTGCCGAGCTCTGCCGCGGCAAGGAATGCCTCGCATTTGACCGCTTCCATACGCCCTCCTATCCATGATTTTATATCATGTTTTTCATTTCAAATAACCGTTTGCGTCATGTTTTCTCTTATTCTACAATAGCAGTCAGAAACCGTCAATCCTGTTTTTGAAACGAGGTCTTTTTTCATGGAGCATCGTCTTTCTTTTTCCTGTGATTATCTCGAGGGCGCGCATCCCGCTATCCTGCAGCGCATGTGCGAAACGAATTTTGCGCAGACCGCCGGTTACGGCACGGATGAATACTGCGCCTCCGCGCGCGAAAAAATTCGTGCCGCCTGCGGCGCGCCGAACGCAGAGATTCACTTCCTTGTCGGCGGCACGCAGACGAACGCGACCGTCATCGACGCGCTGCTGCGCTCTTACGAGGGTGTGATCGCCGCGGACACTGGGCACATCAGCGTGCACGAGGCCGGCGCCATCGAGTTCGGCGGGCACAAGGTACTCACGCTGCCGCAGGAGAACGGCAAGCTCACCGCGTCCCAAATCCGCGCACTGCTTGATCAGTACGAGGACGACGCGAACCGCGACCACACGGTCATGCCCGGGATGGTCTACCTCTCCCAGCCGACGGAGTACGGTACGCTCTATTCCAGAAAGGAGCTTGCGGCCATCAGCGCGCTCTGCCGCGAAAAGCGTCTGCCGCTCTATATCGACGGCGCGCGCCTTGCCTACGCGCTCGCCTGTCCTGAAAACGACGTGACACTGTGCGACCTTGCCGCGCTGTGCGACATTTTCTACATCGGCGGCACAAAATGCGGCGCGCTGCTCGGCGAGGCGGTCGTCATTCCCCAGCCCGGGCTCATTCCGCACTTTTTCACCATCATCAAGCAGCACGGCGCACTGCTCGCCAAGGGACGGCTGCTCGGCATCCAGTTCGACACGCTCTTTACCGATGGGCTCTACGAGCGCATCGGTAAAGACGCCGTTCACTACGCCGACGCTATCCGGCGCGCCATAGCGGAAAACGGCTATCTGCCCTGTTTCCCCTCCCCGACGAACCAGAGCTTCTGCATCGTCAGTGAGCAGCAGCGCAAAGAGCTCGCCGAGCGCGTGGACTTCTCCGTCTGGGAGCAATATGACGAGACGCACAGCATCATCCGCTTTGCCACAAGCTGGGCGACGCGGGAAGAGGATGTGAACGCGCTTTGCCGCATCCTGCGCGAGTGCACCGCGCAGGAAAAAGCGGCATCCTAAAGCGTCAATCAACAAAAAAGAGCTTTCTCCGATTTTCAGGAGAAAGCTCTTTTTATTTCATTGCGCTGCGCTCAGTTCTTTTTCATCAGCTGTTCATCCTGCTGCAAAAGCTGCTGCGTGATGATATCGAGCTGCCGGTGCTTGGCCATGCGGTCGGCGATGTTGTTCTGCACCAGCTCCGTCTCCTGATGGCCGCGGAAGGACAGCTTAAGCAGAATCGGCGTCAGGATCGTGCCGCATACGACCGTGATGACGACCGGCGTCATCATCGCGGGCGACAGCACACCCATCGAAAGGCCGCGGTTGGCGACGATCAGCGCGACTTCGCCGCGGCAGGCCATGCCCACGCCGACCTGGATGCTCTCGCGCGTGGTGAACTGGCACGCCTTGGCGCCAAGGCCGCAGCCGAGCAGCTTCGAGATGATCGAAACAAGCAGCAGCAAAATCGAGAAGACGACCATGCCGCCCGTCAGACCCGTGATCTGCACATTGATACCGATGCTCGCGAAGAACACCGGCGTGAGCAGAAGATACCCGAGGGGGTTGTACTTCGTCTGGATGTAGGTGCCCTTGGGCGTGCACGCGACGGCAAGGCCCGCGGCGTAAGCGCCCGTGATATCAGCCACACCGAAAAACTCCTCCGCGCAGTAGGCCATCACAAGGCACAGGACAAAGGCGAACACAGAGTTTCTGTGGCTGGCCCAACCGTGCTGACGCTTGAGCATCCAGCAGAAGATGCGGTTCGCGCCAAAGCCGACCACGAAGGCAAAGACGAAAAAGCCCACGATCTTGAGGATCACCGTGCCGATGCTCTCGTCACCGCCGGCAAGGCTGCAAACGAGCGTCAGGGCGATCAGGCCGAGCACATCGTCGATGAGCGCGGCGGCCAGGATCGTGTTGCCGACCTTGGTCTCGAGCTTTTTCATCTCCTTGAGCGTTTCGACTGTAATGCTCACGGACGTGGCCGTCAGGATGGTGCCGATGAAGATGTTTTCGATAAAGCCGGTGCTCTCGATGAGTCCCAGCTCATCCGCGCCCCATGCAAGCGCCGTGCCCATGAGAAACGGCACGACCACGCCGAGGACCGCGACCATGAAGCCCGCCTTGCCGCTGTGCTTGAGCTCGTTGATGTCCGTGCCCATACCGGCGGAGAACATCAGCACGATGACGCCAAGCTCACTGAGCTGCGCGGTGAATTCCGTTTCCGAAAGCAGGCCAAGGCCTGCGGGGCTGAGCAAAAGGCCCGCCAAAAGCGCGCCCACGACCTGCGGCATCTGAAACTTCTGCGCGATGAGGCCCAGAATCTTCGTGCTCAGCAGGATCAGCGCAAGATCCAGCAAAAAGTGATACGACATGTTGATCTCCTCCCAAACTCTCTGATCTCTATCCAAATTCTTCCGTTTCATTTCGCGAGGCTCTATTCTAACTTCTTTTTTTCTTTTTTCAACAGTCAGAATCACCAAGGAAACGGAAGAATTCCTGCACAGCTCAGGCAAAATGCAATATATCTTTCATTTTTAACGTGAAATGTTTGCTTTGATTCCGTTTCCATAGCCGTTTTCACAAAAAGCAGCGTCAAATGCGGCGTTAAGAAGCCGTGAAATATGGACAGATTCATTGAATTTCTCTATGATTTACAGGGATATCGTCTATATTGTCCACACATTGCGCACATTTTGTCGCTCACGCCCATTTTGCATCTTTTCCTGCATTTTGCGCATTTTCGTCGCACAATGCGCCGTTTCTCCCCTTGCCGCGGCGGCGCGGGCGTGGTAAAATCGGCCTTGTGACATGAACAAAGGAAAGGACGAGCCATGAATCAGAAAGAACTCAATGAACTGCGCCGGCGCTTCCGGCTCGATAAGAATAATTTCAGCCGCGTGTACGGCTGCTATGTGAACTCCAACCGTGAGATCATTGCGTGGGTCGATACCTCGATGGGCCTCATGCGGCAGAAGGAACAGGAGATGTACCTGGGCCTTCTCAAAAAGTCCCTCTCCGGCACGCTTGGCAAGAACCTCATCGACGTGGTGTTCTCCACGCAGCAGGTCGCCGACAGCGATGAGCACCGCCTCTTGCAGACTCTTCGCCAAACAGAGCTCAAGGACCCCGCCTCGCGCGAAACGCTCTGCCGCCAAATCATCGACTGCATCGACATGGGCGAGACAAACTATCTCATCCTCCTCGCCGCCGACGCCTACGATGTACCACACCGCAGCAAGGACGACGAGATCCAAGCCGACGCGTCGAGTGAGGTCTTCAAGTACTTCGTCTGCTCCATCTGCCCCGTCAAGGCCCCAACACTCGAACTGCGCTACGACCTTGACCAGAGCGAGTTTCACTCAAGCTCCACCGGCTACATTGCGACCTCGCCCGAGCTCGGCTTCCTCTACCCCGCGTTCGACAACCGCACGGCGAACATTTACAATGTGCTGTTCTACTCGAAAAACGCCGCGGAGATCCATCAGGAGGTCATCGACGCGCTGTTCCACGTCGACCCGCCGATGTCTGCCGAGGAGCAGAAAAACGCCTTTGGCTCGGCGCTTGCCGACGCGCTCGACAAGGATTGCAGCTACGATGTCGTCCAGTCCGTGCACGAGCAGATCAGAGCGCGCATCGAAGATCACAAGGAGAGCAAAGACCCCGAGCCGCTTGAAATGACGGCGGGCGACGTCGGCGGCATCCTCGCCAACAGCGGCGTGAACGACGAGCAGATCGCAGCGTTCCAGCGCGAGTGCGATGAGCAGTACGGCGAGAACGCCGCGCTGAACCCGAACAACATCATCGAGAGCAAGAAGTTTGAGATCACGACCCCCGAGGTCAAAATTTCCATTGCACCGGAGAACAGCTATATGATCGAAGCGCGCGTCATCAATGGCCGCAAATACCTCCTCATCCCCGCCGACGACGGCGTGGAGGTCAACGGCATCGGCGTCAACATCCCCGGTCTTGCAAAAGCGGAATAAGAAAAAAGGAGAGAAGCTGTGGCTTCTCTCCTTCTCTTTTTGACCATTTACGCCTTGCTCTTGTAGAGGTCAGCGATGATGTCGGCGCACTTGTCGATGCCGAGCTCGCCGCTGTCGAGCGTGATGTGGTAATTCTGCGCGTAGCCCCACTTCATGTTCGTGTAGAAGCGGTGATAGGCCGCGCGGCGCTTGTCCTTGTCGCGCAGGCGCTGCTCGGGCGACTGCTCGCGCTCGCCGTAGACCTCGACGATGCGCTTGGCGCGGAACGCCATATCCGCGTGGATAAAGACCTTGAGGCACTTGGCCTTGTCCTGCAAAATGTAGTCCGCACAGCGGCCGACGATGACGCAGGGGGCCTTTTCGGCAAGCTCGCTGATGACGCGGCACTGAATTTCCCATAGGATGTCCTCGTTCGTCGGGCCGAACGCGCGGTTCGAGAGCGCCGAGGCGAGGAAGCCGCCGGGTGTGTACTCGCCCGCCTCCTTGACATAATTTTCTGCAAAGCCGCTCTCCTCGGCGATCTTCTGGATGAGCTCTGAGTCATAGCAGGGGATGCCGAGCTTCTCGGCGACCTTTTTGCCGACCGTGCGGCCGCCGCTGCCGAATTCACGGCTGATGGTGATAATATGATTCATAATACAGTTGCTCCTTCCGTATTGAGTTCCCGATACGTTTTTACAATCATAACCGCCGCAATGACGAATGTCAACACATCCGACACCGGCATGGAGTACAGCACGCCGTCAAGGCCGAAAAAGCGCGGCAGCAGCAGTGCAAAGCCCACGCCGAACGCGACCTCGCGCACCATGGAGAGCATCGTGGATGAGAACGCCTTGCCCACGGCCTGCAAAAAGATGAAGCAGGCCTTATTGACGCAGGCGAGCACCATCATGCAAAGATACGTGCGGAATGCCTTGATCGCAAAGTCCGTGTAGTAGCTGCTCTCGTTCGCCGCGCCGAAGACGGCGATGAGCTGACGCGGGAAGCCCTCGGCCAGAATGAGCGCGACGGCGCCGACGATCGCCTCGCAGAGCAGGAGCTTTGTAAAGAGCTCACGCACGCGCGTCTTTTTCCCCGCGCCCATGTTGTAACCCACGACGGGAATGCAGCCCGCCGCCATGCCGACGACGATGGAAATGACGATCTGGAAGAACTTCATCACGATGCCGACGACGGCCATCGGGATCTGCGCGTACTGCTCCTGCGAGAATATCTCATCCAGCGCGCCGTATTTGCGCAGCATATTGTTGACGGCCGCCATCGCCGCGACAAGGCTAATTTGTGACAAAAAGCTCGTGATGCCGAGCGTCAGCATCCGGGTACAGAGGCTTGCGCGCAGGCGGAAGTCTCCCTTCCCCGGCTTGACGGTCTTCATGCGGCAGAGATACCACACCGCAAGCGCCGCCGTGACGATCTGGCCCAACACGGTGGCGACCGCCGCGCCCATCATGCCCCACTTACATTCAAAGATGAAGATGGGGTCTAAAATGATGTTGAGCACCGCGCCCGCGAGCGTGGAGATCATGGCAAACCGCGGGTCGCCGTCGGCACGGATGACAGGGTTCATCGCCTGCCCGAACATATAAAATGGGATGCCGAGCGAGATATAGAAGAAATACTCCTGCGCGTAATGAAAGGTCTCCTCGTTCACCGTGCCGCCGAACATCGAGATGATGGCGTCGGCGAAGATGAGGTACAGCGCCGTGAGCACAAGGCTGCTCGCGACCGACAATACGACCGCGCTGCCGACGCTCTTTCTTGCCTCTCCCACTTCGCCCTTGCCGAGCGAAATGCTGACGAACGCGCAGCAGCCGTCGCCGATCATCACGGCGATGGCGAGCGCCACGACCGTGAGCGGAAAGACGACGGTATTGGCCGCGTTGCCGTAGGAACCGAGGTAGCTTGCGTTGGCGATGAAGATCTGGTCGACGATGTTATAGAGCGCGCCGACGAGCAGCGAGATGATGCACGGGACGGCGTAGCGCCGCATGAGCTTTCCCACGCGCTCCGTCCCCAAAAACTGATTTGTGTTTTCCATGGTGGTCTTCCTCCTGCACATAAAAATAAGAGATGCGTTCTGCCGGATCAATCCGGACTTACGCATCTCTGCTGCACGATTTGACTATGAAGTTGTCCTCTCCCTCCTTTTGCCGTAAAAAAGCGTGCGGCGTTTCTGCAACCGGATTTACGCAGAAACGCCACACGCTGTGAATTGATTTTATCAAATTGTTTCGAGCATTTCAAATGTTTTTTGCGGCACGGGCCGCAAATTTTTATTTAGTCCTGCTCCATGAAGCTGCGGATATAGGCGATCAGCATTTTCGCCGTGCCCTCAAAGCCGAGCACATCGCTCTTGACAGTCATGTCGTAGCCGCGGGCGTCGCCCCACTTCGTCTCGCAGTAGTAGTTGTGGTAGGACTTTCTGGAGCGGTCGACCTCTTTGATCTCCTCGATCGCGTCCTCGGCAGACAGGCCCTTCTTCTCCATCACACGGCCGACTTTGGCTTGCTGGTTGCCGCAGATGAAAATGCTCAGCATATTGGGGTTGCCCTTGAGCACCTGGTCGCTGCAGCGGCCGATGATGAGGAAGCTCTCACCGTTTGCCGCCTTGTCGCGCAGCATGGCGAACGTCTTTTCCGCCACGTTGACTTCAAGAGAATTGGAATACTTGCCGATGCGGCGCGAGGCAAAGAAGTTGACGGGCTTTTCGTCCATCTTGCGGATCATTTCCTCGCTGTAGCCTTCGGAAACGATCTCCTTTTCGATGGAGTCCTTGTCATAGAGCTTGATACCAAGCTCTTGCGCGATCATGTCGGCAATGTAATGGCCGCCGCTGCCGTGCTCGCGGCCAAGGGTGATGATGATCTGGTTTTTCATGGGATCGCACTCCTTTCCTTTTTCCGTTTACAGATAGCGCAGGAATAAGTAGGCCGTGGAGACTGCCATGACAATGATCGTCGCAGGCACACAGTACTTGCAGTAGCGGCCCCA
>ERZ809407.993-NODE-993-length-28043-cov-42.658175_pt1 | contig 28043 bp, 25 predicted proteins | sample MGYA00520792_ERZ809407 | MGnify/ENA primary metagenome ERZ809407 (study PRJEB31576, sample SAMEA3212665) | Homo sapiens | biome: human-gut; feature: human gut; material: fecal | place: Sweden | collected 2012 ...
TGCGACCACCTGTTCCCAAAACAGGAGCGCTACCGGGCTGCGCTACACCCCGCTTTCTTCTCACAATGAAATTACTTCTTTGCAGTAAGCATCATTTCTGAATTGCGGGTGCAAAGGTACAACATTTTTCTTATTCCACCAAATTTTTCAGCAACTTTTTTGTGTAAAAATATGCATTTATTCAGTTTTTTCCTAGAAAAAGGGCAACTTCCGAAGAAATTGCCCCTTTATACCTTATTATATATGACGATTGATGATTTTTCAGCAACCGCATTGTTTTGCCATTACGCCTTGATGATGCCTTCCTCTACGAAAATCTTCTTCAAGATTTCAACAGCCCGTTCTACCTGCTCTCTTGTATGAGTAGCCATAAGAGCAAAACGCACCAATGTGTCCTGAGGAGCACATGCTGGTGGGATAACAGGATTGATGAACACACCTGCATCATAAGCCAGCTTGGTAACAACGAATGTCTTCTCTGCATCACGAACGTAGAGAGGAATGATAGGACTCTCAGTCTCACCAATCTCGAAACCCTCCTCACGGAAACGCTTCAAAGCATAGTTGGTAACATCCCAAAGATTCTCAAAACGCTCTGGCTCATTCTGAATGATGTGGAGTGCCTCGAGAGCAGCAGCAGTTGCAGCTGGAGTATTAGATGCACTGAAGATGTAAGTACGGCAGTTGTGACGGAGGAAATTGATGGTATCCTTATCTGATGCGATGAAACCACCGATAGATGCCAGACTCTTAGAGAAGGTACCCATGATGAGATCTACCTCATCGGTCAGACCGAAATGATCGCAGACACCACGTCCCTGCTTACCAAACACGCCAAGGCCATGAGCCTCATCTACCATGATAGAGCAGTTGTACTTATGCTTCAGCTTTACGATCTCTGGCAAGTTAGCCAAATCGCCCTCCATAGAGAACACGCCATCCACAACGATGAGCTTGATTGCATCCTCAGGAAGCTTACAGAGCACGCGCTCCAAATCTTCCATATCATTGTGTTTGTAGTGAAGCTGGGTAGCGAATGAAAGACGACGGCCATCTACGATACTGGCGTGGTCACGATCGTCACAGATGATATAGTCGTTACGACCTACAACACATGCCAACACACCCTGATTTACAGAGAAACCAGTAGAGAAGCACAATGTCTCATCCTTGCCCATAAACTCAGCAAGCTCTTTTTCGAGCTGCACATGCAAATCGAGTGTACCATTGAGGAAGCGGCTACCAGCACAGCCTGAGCCGTACTTGTCAAGAGCAGCCTGAGCTGCATCGATAACACGCTGATCATTAGTCAAACCCTGGTAAGCATTAGAACCGAACATCAGGATCTTGTGACCGTCGATGTCAGTTACCTCTGTCATCTGCTTACTTGTAATCTCACGGAAGTATGGATACACACCGGCTTCCATATACTTCTGAGGTACACGATAATTCTTGTATCTTTCTTGTAATTGTCCCATTATAATAGGTGTACTTTATTTCTATTTTAATTTATTTTCTAGTTTCAGGCTGCAAAGATACAAAAAAAGACTAATAAAACCGCTTTTTTCCTAAGAAAGTTTACTTTTATGCTTTTTTTAGTAGATATTTCTTGCCATTTTAGGGATTTTTATTACTTTTGCAGTTTAAAAAAACAATTTCTTGACTAAGATATGAAAAAAAAGATAGTTTTCATCATGAACCCGATTTCTGGAACCAGCAGCAAAGCAGCGGTTCCCAGTTTGATAGATTCTACTTTGGACAAGGAGCAGTTCGAGTACGAGATAAAAATGACTGAAAGACCAGAACACGCCTCAGAACTGGCAGCCGAAGCCAGAGACAACCATGCAGACATTGTGGTTGCTGTAGGTGGCGATGGTACCGTGAACGAGGTGGCCCGTTCCCTCGTCCATTCCGACTCAGCATTAGGTATTCTGCCTTGCGGCTCAGGAAACGGCCTGGCACGCCACCTGCTGTTGCCAATGAACCTAAAGAAAAGCATTGAGATTATCAACGCATACGAAATACACGACCTTGACTACGGAGTCATCAACGAATACCCATTCTTCTGCACTTGCGGAATGGGCTTCGATGCCTTTGTCAGTATGAAGTTTGCAGAAAGCGGAAAGCGTGGGCCGATCAGCTATGCAGAAAACATTCTTAGAGAAGGCTTGAAATATGAGCCTGAAACATATACTCTGGAAGATGAGACTGGAACAAAACAATATAAAGCGTTTCTCATCTCATGTGCCAACGCTTCCCAATACGGCAACAACGCCTATATTGCCCCACAGGCATCTATGAGCGATGGATTGATGGATGTGGTCATCATGGAACCGTTTGATGTCATCGAAGCTTCACAGGTTAGTTTCGACATGTTCAACAAGACCCTCAACAAAAACTCGAAGATCAAGTCTTTCCGGTGCAAGAAGCTCCACATCACCCGCAGCAAACCGGGTGTCATCCATTATGACGGCGACCCAGTGATGACTGGCGCCGATATAGATGTGCACATGGAAGAAAAAGGCATCAAGATGATTGTAAATCCGTTTGCAGACAAGAGTGTACGCAAGCCGAACATCATTCAATCAGCCTTTGCCGACTTCTTCAATGACATAAATATAGTGCGCGATGACATTCACAAAGACATCCAGCGCCAAAGCAAGCGAGTAGGAGCCATCAGCAAACTCGTACAGAGAAAGCTGAATCTCTAGCCCTACCTGACATAAAATTCTTCTGTAATTTTCGCATACCATTCTGACCGGTTCCCCTCGGAATCGGTCATTGTTTTTATAGTATTTTCCATACCGTTATACCGATGCTTTGCGAACGACAGAAGATAGCGTTTAGGCTGTTTGCGCTCCACTGTCTTAACGCCACACTGCCTGACAAGATAAAATCCTAGCATACAAGCTTCCGACACAACCACCTCAAGAACCTCAGAAGGAACAATCACGGAAAAGACGCCATCATCACTCAGTAACATTTTTGCTCCCCTGAAAAGATCTCTGAAAGGCAAGCTATCAGTATGGCGGGCCATCGTACGTTTACTGTCTGGATTTTTTAGGCTATTCAAGAAAAAAGGAGGATTGCTTACGATTGCATCAAAAGACTCCGCAGAATGATAATCCTGCAATCGGCAGCATTCTATTTTGACACGATCGGCAAAAGGACTTGCAGCCACATTCTCAGCAGCCTCCTCACAAGCCTCTCCGTCCATATCAATACCCAGCACCTGTGCCTCAGGGAAGCGCTGCGCCATCATCAGCGAAATGAGTCCGGTACCCGACCCGACATCCAAAATGCGTTTACCGCCAGGTGCCCATGCCCCCAGCAGCACACCATCCGTTCCCACTTTCATGGCGCAACGATCCTGATGAATCTCAAATTGTTTGAATTTAAATCCTGTCATAGTTTTACTTTTAAAATAGTAACGCAAAAATCAGCATTTTATTACAGTCTTCTTGCTTATATAATAATAATATCTAATAAAGAGGTGATTTTCGGAAAAAACGATGGGATTCTCGGCAAAAATCACTAACTTTGCACCCTATAAGCATATATTCAAGAGAATATGCACTCCAAAAAGTGTTTATCAAAATAGAACAGAAATTCATATACACCCCAAAAAGTGTTTATCAAATAGAATATGAACAGAAATTCGAATACACAAATCCAGATGATAGCCGACTTTGAGGGCGATGCATCCGTATTGATACAAGAAAGGGAGGCAGGAGTCTATCCTACCCTCTGCACCCGCGACCTGGTGGTTTTTCCATCCGTGCTTACTCCTATCTTGATAGGCAGGGCGGAAAGCAAGGAGTTGGCAAACATGCTGGAGCAAAATCCAGAAACAGTATTCTGCATCTTTTGCCAGAAGCATGCGGACATAGACTCACCTAATCAGGAAGACTTGTACGAAACCGGAACATTTGCCAAGTTGATGAGAGTCATCAACATGCCAAACGATGAGCATCAGAAAACCATCATCGTACAGGGTTTAGGCAGATGCAAGATGAAGCAGATTGTAGATAAGGATCCATTCTACCTTGCCGATGTAGAAAGTCTGCCAGAAACCTGGCCTACCGAAAAGGAAGCCGAAGATCCTATGTTCAAGGCATTGACCCAAACATTCTTCGAGGAATCTATCAAATTCATTCAGTACAATGAGAACATTCCCAACGAGGCTATCTATGCGATCAATGAGATTACCAATCGCTTCGTGAAATGCAACTTCATCTGCACCTCCCTGCCTTTTACGGCAGAAGACAAGATCAAGATGCTGGAACAGGAGAAGCTGTCAGAGCGACTGATAGAGGCACTCAAGGCCTTGCACAAGGAGCAGAAACTGCTCTACCTGCAAAATGAAATCAGAAACAAGACTCAGTTTGATCTCGACGAGCAGCAGAAGGAATATTACCTGAAGCAGCAGATCAAGAACATCAAGGAAGAGCTGGGCGAAGGCGAAAGCAGTCCGGAAAAGAAGGAGCTGCTCGAAAAAGCCAAGACCAAGAAATGGAACGAGGCAACCCAGAAGGTTTTTCAGAAAGAGTTGGCTAAACTCGACAACATCCATCCTCAGAGCCCAGACTACCCTATCCAGCTCAACTATCTGCAGACGCTGGTAGATTTGCCTTGGGGCGAATACACCGAGGATGACCTCAGCCTGTCTCATGCCCAGAAGATTCTCAACCAGGACCACTACGGCATGGAGAAAGTAAAGGAACGCATTCTGGAATATCTTGCCGTAAGATCCCTGAAGGGTGGAATGCAGAGTCCGATTCTCTGCCTCTATGGTCCTCCGGGAGTCGGCAAGACCAGTCTGGGCAAGAGCATTGCCAAGGCCATGAAGCGCAAATACGTGAGAATGTCTCTGGGCGGTCTGCACGATGAAGCCGAGATTCGCGGTCACCGCCGCACTTATATCGGAGCCATGCCTGGCCGCATTGTCAAGAACATCCTCAAGGCAGGCAGCAGCAACCCTGTCTTCATTCTCGACGAGATAGACAAGGTTTCAGCCAACAACCACCAGGGTGATCCAGCATCAGCCTTGCTTGAAGTACTCGACCCAGAGCAGAACAACACCTTCCACGACAATTACCTGGACGTGGATTACGATCTCTCTAAGGTTCTCTTCATCGCAACCGCCAATGACATCAGCTCAATCCCACGTCCTTTACTCGACCGAATGGAGCTCATCGAAGTAGGTGGCTACATTACGGAGGAGAAGATAGAGATTGCCAAGCGCCACCTGATTCCGAAGGAATTGGAGAATACAGGTCTCGACAAATTCACCCCGAAGGTAAGCTTCAACAAGGCAGCCATCGAGGGCATCATCGAGCACTACACCCGAGAAAGCGGTGTGCGCCAGCTCAAGAAACAGATCAACAAGGGACTGCGCAAGATGGCCTACAAGCTCGCCTATTCCAAGGAATTGGAGAAGCCATCCATCACCGCATCAGACCTGAAGGAGATTCTCGGCACCGCCCCATTCACCCGCGACATCTATCAGGGCAACGATTATGCAGGAGTAGTAACAGGACTTGCATGGACCTCTGTGGGCGGCGAGATTCTCTTTATCGAAACCTCGCTGAGCAAGGGACGACAGGGCAAGCTTACCCTGACCGGTAACCTGGGAGACGTGATGAAGGAATCGGCTATCATCGCCCTGGAATACATCAAGGCGCATATCGACCTGCTGGGCGTGGATTACCGCATTTTTGAAAACTGGAACATCCATATCCACGTACCCGAAGGTGCAACGCCAAAAGACGGTCCTTCGGCAGGTATTACCATTGCCACCAGTATCGCTTCGGCCATCACCCAGCGCAAGGTTCGCAAGAACATAGCCATGACCGGCGAGATTACCCTTCGCGGCAAGGTACTCCCAGTGGGAGGCATCAAGGAGAAGATCCTGGCAGCCAAGCGTGCCGGCATTACCGACATCGTGATCTGCAAGGAAAACAAGAAGAACATCCTCGACATTCCTGAAAAGTATCTCAAGGGCGTAGAGTTCCATTATGTAGAAGATGTAGCAGATGTCTGGGAGTTTGCCCTCACCGACGAGAAGGTAAAGCACCCTATCGACTTCACCATTCCTGAAAATGACAAAAAAGAAAAGAAATGAAATTTGAACTACAAGTAACAGATAAGGCAAGCGATGCTCGCACCGGCATCATCACCACCGACCACGGACAGATCAAGACTCCGATCTTCATGCCTGTGGGAACTGTGGGCAGCGTAAAGGGTGTACATTTCGAAGAATTGCGTCAGCAGGTAAAGGCCCAGATCATCCTGGGAAACACCTACCATCTCTACCTGCGCCCGGGACTCGAAGTCATCAAGGCGGCAGGCGGACTGCATAAGTTCAACGGCTGGGATCGTCCTATCCTCACCGACAGCGGCGGCTTCCAGGTATTCTCTCTTACCGGAATCCGCAAGCTCAGAGAAGAGGGCTGCGAGTTCCGTTCCCACATCGATGGCAGCAAGCATTTCTTCACTCCAGAGAACGTGATGGATACAGAACGCATCATCGGTGCCGACATCATGATGGCTTTCGATGAGTGTCCTCCCGGACAAAGCGACTTCATGTATGCGAAGAAGAGTCTGGAGATGACTCAGCGCTGGCTCGACCGCTGCATCAAGCGCTTCGACGAGACAGAACCTCTCTACGGTTATCAGCAAAGCCTCTTCCCTATCGTCCAGGGTTGTACTTTCCCAGAGCTGCGCCGCGAAGCAGCCAAGTACATTGCCGATAAGGGAGCCGACGGAAATGCCATCGGCGGTCTTGCCGTAGGCGAGCCTACCGAGGTGATGTACGAAATGATCGAGGTGGTGAATGAGATTCTGCCAAAGGACAAGCCTCGCTACCTGATGGGCGTAGGAACTCCCCAGAACCTGCTCGAGGCCATCGAGCGCGGTGTTGATATGTTCGACTGCGTAATGCCAACCCGCAATGGCCGCAATGCGATGCTCTTTACCTATAATGGTACGATGAACATGCGCAACAAGAAGTGGGAGATGGATTTCAGTCCAGTGGATCCAGACGGCTGCGACATCGACCAGATTACCACCAAGGCCTACCTGCACCATCTCTTCAAGGCTCAGGAGCTCCTTGCCATGCAGATTGCCAGCATCCACAACCTGTCGTTCTATCTCCGTCTCGTTACAGATGCACGCCACCATATCGAGCAGGGCGACTTCGTAGAGTGGAAACGCTCTATCATCGATCAACTCGGCCGACGAATCTAGCTTGAGCATTGAACTTTATAGGATGCTCCTATACATATTTTACATTAAATGATGAAAGATTATAAATACATCAGAAAACATCGCAGACTGCTCAAGATGGGCAGAGCCTTCGAATCTCGCTTCGGCTGGCTCATTGCCATCCTGCAGCGCATAGCCCGCATTCTAGGCTGGATCGGGCACAAGCTGCGATTCCTCAGGGTGCTCAGGTATCTCAACCCACTGAGATACATCAAGCGGTTAGATTGGTACATTATCAAGAAGTTCTTAGGCTACTACTTCTTCTCGATTGCACTGATCATCTCCATCTCCATCGTGTTCGACTTCAATGAGAACCTGGCGAAGTTCACGGAGTATCATGCACCAGCCAAGGCCATTATCTTCGATTATTATGCCAACTTCATCCCTTACTTCGCCAACCTCTTCAGTGCGTTGTTCGTGTTTGTGGCGGTCATCCTCTTCACGTCGAAGCTGGCAGGCAACTCAGAAATCATCGCCATTCTGGCATCAGGTGTTTCCTTCAAGCGACTCCTTCGTCCTTACCTCATCACCTGCATCATGCTCTCAGCCTTGAGCTATGTACTCTCTGCCTACGTGATTCCACATGGCACGGTAATACGCCAGAACTTTGAGACGATGTACAAGAACAAGAAGAAGAATACTTCTGCCGAAAACGTACAGCTGCAGGTAGATAAGGGCGTAATTGCCTATATGCAGCACTACGACAACAACTCGAAGCGGGGTTACGGATTCTGCCTCGACAAGTTCCAGGACAAGAAACTCGTAAGCCACCTTACGGCGATGGAGATTCAGTATGATACAATCTCCGACAGCAAATACCACTGGAAGCTGAGCAACTGGAAGGTGCGCCAGCTGAAAGGTATGAAGGAACACATCACCAGCGGAGCACAGAAGGATACGCTGATTACGATGGAGCCTACCGACCTGGTTTATTCCAAGGGTCAGCAGGAAACCTTCACCAGTCCGGAACTGAAGGAGTATATTTCCAAGCAGATCAACCGCGGTTCGGGCAATGTGGTGCAGTATCAGGTAGAATACCACAAGCGCATCGCCGCCTCGTTTGCCTCCTTCATCCTCACCATCATCGGTGTTTCGCTTTCATCACGCAAGCGAAAGGGAGGTATGGGCCTATCCTTGGGAATCGGTCTTGCACTGAGCTTCGGCTACATCATGCTGCAAACTGTATCGGCAACCTTTGCCATCCAGGCAAACTTCCCTCCGGCACTTGCCGCTTGGTTGCCAAACATCATCTTCGCCTTCGTTGCCTACTTCTGCTACCGCAAGGCACCAAGGTAATTAAACATTGAAACAAAGAACCTTGACCATTGGAACGGATGAAGATCCATCCGGCTCAATGGTCAACAAAAGAAAGGAAAAGAATGTATTTCGACGAATTAGATTTGAATGACAACGTGCTCGACGCATTATACGACATGCGCTTCGACACTTGCACCCCTGTACAGGAAAAATGTATCCCTGAGATATTGGAAGGTCACGACGTATTGGGCGTAGCACAGACCGGAACGGGTAAGACAGCAGCCTATCTGCTCCCTGTATTGAGCAAACTTGATGATGGCGGCTATCCGAAAGACGCCATCAACTGCGTCATCATGTCGCCAACCCGCGAGTTAGCCCAGCAGATAGACCAGGCCATGCAGGGCTTCGGCTACTACCTGCAGGATGTGAGCAGCGTGGCTGTTTATGGCGGCAACGACGGCAATCGCTACGATCAGGAACTGAAGAGTCTCCGCATGGGTGCTGATGTCGTGATTGCTACTCCAGGTCGCCTCATCACCCACATTTCCCTGGGTAATGTAGATCTGAGCAAGGTAAGCTTCTTCATTCTCGATGAGGCCGACCGCATGCTCGATATGGGCTTCTCTGAAGACATCAATACCATCGCTTCCAAGTTGCCAAAGACCTGCCAGACCATCATGTTCTCTGCCACCATGCCTGAGAAAATTGAGGAACTTGCCAAGACCCTGCTCAAGGATCCTGTAGAGATCAAGCTTGCCGTAAGCAAGCCTGCCGAGAAGATCAAGCAGGAGGCTTACGTTTGTTACGAGACCCAGAAGATGATCATTATCAAGGATATTTTCAAGGCTGGCGATATGAAGCGCGTCATCGTGTTCAGCGGCAGCAAGATGAAGGTGAAGCAGCTGGCTGCTGCCCTTCAGCAGATTGGCATCAACTGCGGTGCCATGCACTCCGACCTGGAGCAGGCAGAGCGCGATGATGTGATGTTCAAGTTCAAGAGCGGTCAGTTAGACGTACTGGTTGCTACGGATATCGTGGCTCGTGGAATCGATATTGATGATATCGAGATGGTCATCAATTATGACGTTCCTCACGATACTGAGGATTATGTTCACCGCATCGGCCGTACAGCCCGTGCCAACCGTGATGGTAGAGCCATCACCTTCGTCAACGAGGAAGACCAATACTGGTTCCAGCAGATTGAGAAGTTCCTGGAGAAGGTGGTAGAGAAGATGCCTCTGCCGGAAGATTGCGGCGAAGGCCCTGAATACATCAAGCTCAACAAGCCTTCAAAACGCAACAATGGTCGAAAGGGCAAGGGCGGAAAACAGGGCGGAAACAACCGCAACGGCAACCGCGGCGGCAACAATAACAGCAACGGCGAGGGCAAGAGCAAGACCAGCGCCAAGAGCCGCAGACAGAAAGACCGCGACCAGACTTCACACAAGCGCAAGCCAAACAAGCCAAACGAGCGTCAGGAAAAGACTCCTCAGAACAATGGAGAGAATGGTGCACAGAAGAATCACGAGAATGATGCACAGAAGAATGGCGAGTTCAAGAACAATGAACAGAGAAACGCTGAGCAGCACAACGGCGAGCAGAAGAACCACAATAACAACAAGCGCCGCAACAATAAGCAGCGCAACAACAATAAGCAGCGCAATAACGAGAACGGCAACCAGCAGGGCAATCAGCAGTCTAACGGCAACCAGCGCCCAGGCAATGAGAACAACGTTCGTCCTGGAAGCAATGGCCGAGGCAGAGGCGTAGCCCAGAAGAAGCAGGGTGGCGCTCAGCAGAACCAGCAGAAGAAGGGAACTGAGAATTCCGGTCCTCGCAAGTATGCTCCTGTTGTCAATCCACAGAAGAACGAAAATGCAGTGAAGAAATTCATCAAGCGTATCTTCGGATTCGGCAAATAATCTCCAGAGAGAGTAATCTCCCGAAATGATATATTCCTGCTTCCAGACAGGCTTATACATTATTATATATATGAGAAGCCCGATAAGAGAGTTGGACTATCCCAACCTTTTGTCGGGCTTCTCTTTTTTAAACGAACCTGAAAACACGGCTAAAATGGACAGAAATAAAAGACTCCCAGTCACTCCGCTGATGTTCTTCAGCCTCATACTATCACTCAGCATCATCACAGCCAGATACAGCTATGATTACTTTTCCACGCGCTATTGGCTCATTGCAGCCATCATTGCCATAGCCTTAGCCGGCTGCTGCTATGTACTCAATGAAAACCGTCAGCTTTTCCGGCTCTTCTTCAGAAAAATCAAGCAGCTGGTCCTTCTTCAGAGCTTCCTTCTGTCGCTCTGCCTGTTCTGTCTGGGCGGTTTCATCACCTCCCATCATATCGATAAGACGAAAGCACCTGGCAGCATCATGACCTACCAGTCACTCTCCCCCATCGACCGCACCATCCTGGCAAGCCGTTCCTTCCGCCAGCAGCTGGAACAGCAGCTGCATACTTATCATATCGACGGACAGGATTTCGCCGTGATTTCTGCGATGGCGATGGGCGATAAGGGTTCACTCGACCGGGAAACCAAGGAGAGCTTTTCCATCTCCGGCACAAGTCATATACTGGCAGTTAGCGGCTTGCACATAGGCATTATCTTCCAGCTCTTCGTGATTCTTCTGGGCGGAAAGCGCCGTTCCAGACCCACCATTGCCTTGTCCCTCGTTGCCGTATGGGCGTATGTCGTCTTTATCGGCTTTCCCCCTAGTGCCGTCAGATCAGCCTCTATGCTCAGCATCTACAGTTTCTGCCTGTTATCCCTGCGCCCCGACCTTTCGCTCAACACCCTGGCGCTAGCCTATGTCATCATGCTGTTTCTGAATCCCTTCCATCTTTTCGACATCAGTTTCCAGATGTCCTTTCTCGCCGTGGCTTCCATCCTTATGTTCTATCCCCCACTCTTCGACCTGCTCAAATCCCACGGCAAGATTATCCGTAGCCTCTGGGGACTATTCAGCGTATCCCTGGCGGCACAGATAGGTACGCTTCCGCTCATCGTCTATTATTTCGGCAGAATATCCTGCTACTCCCTGCTCACCAGCTTCATCGCCATCCCGGCAGCCACCCTCATCCTCTATCTTTGTGCCCTACTCCTGCTGCTTTCTCCCCTTACCTACATTTCCAGCCTTGCCTCCGTCGGCTTCTGGCTGATGCAACATATAGCAGCAGTACTTGCCAGCATTACCCAAGCCACCCATACCGCCTTCCGGCTTACCAGTCTGTTGCCGGGTGCCAGCATAGACCATCTTCATCTGTCACTCCTTCAGTTGATGCTTCTCTATCTGGCAGTCGTATCTGGGTATCTGGTCCTTGCCAAATGGAACCAGATAAGGGAAAAAATCTACAAGATTCGCCATTCTCATGCATTACCTTTCTAATCATTTGCCCATCACAAAAAAAATGTGTATCTTTGCAGTATGAATTACGATAGAATCCAACAGCAGGCTGGTCATCTGCCAGCATTCCAGATAGCCGACGCCATCAACAGCACCCTGAAGGAGTCGGCAAACCTTGTTGTCACTGCTCCGCCGGGAGCCGGAAAATCCACCGTGCTTCCACTCACCCTCCTCGAGGCTACCCCACAGGGCAGGATTCTGATGCTGGAACCACGCCGCCTTGCTGCCCGTCAGATAGCTGAACGAATGGCAAGCATCTTGGGCGAACCCGTGGGCAAGACCGTGGGTTACCGGGTACGCTTCGAGAACAAAGTTTCTTCAGAAACCCGCATCGAGGTGCTCACCGAGGGAATACTTACCCGAATGCTCATCCATGATGCCACGCTCGAAGGAGTGAGCGCCGTCATCTTCGATGAGTTTCACGAACGAAGCATCAACTCCGACCTGGCACTTGCCCTCACCCGACAGGCACAGGAAATCATCCGACCAGATTTGAAGATCATCATCATGTCGGCAACCATCGATGCTTCCGCCATCTGCGAGGCTCTTCAGGCACCATTGATAGAGAGCGAAGGACGGATGTTCCCCGTAGAGACCGTTTATTCTGAAACCGATATTGCGCGATACGACACATATAAAGAGGTGGCGGCTACCATCCTCAAGGCTGCAGATAAGCACGATGGTGATATTCTGGCTTTCCTTCCTGGACAGTCGGAGATTCTGAAATGCAAGGAGATATTGGATGCAAGCCTCAGCAGGGCTTCAGCTGAACTTTCCGTTACGCAGGTTTATCCGCTCTACGGCAATCTTCCACCCGAGAAGCAGCGCCTCGCCATCGCCCCATCCTGTGAGGGAGGAAGGAAAATTGTGCTCGCCACACCTATCGCAGAAACCTCACTTACCATCGAAGGCGTGAGGATCGTGGTGGATTCCGGACTTTGCCGAAAACTGGTTTACGACGCCCGAACGGGATTGAGCCACCTGGAAACCGTTACCATCAGCAAGGATATGGCAACCCAGAGAAAAGGACGAGCCGGACGAGTGGCTGAAGGAATCTGCTACCGGTTGTGGACTCAGACCTCGGAACATCTGATGGAAGACCAGCGCCGACCGGAGATAGAGGAAGCTGACCTTACATCGATGGTGCTCGACATTGCAGCCTTTGGCGAGAACAATCCCCAGTCGCTGCTCTGGCTTACTCCGCCACCAGGCAGTAACCTACTCAATGCCAAGGAATTGCTTCTTTCTCTTGAAGCGATAGAACCAGATGGCAGCATCACCCCATTGGGCAGGAAGATGGCAACATTGCCTTGTCATCCACGCATCGCCAAGATGATGATAAGTTCAGAATCTTCTGCACTCAAAGCTCTAGCCTGCGACGTTGCCGCCCTGCTGGAAGAGAAAGACCCGATGAGCGATTCAGAGGATTCGGATATGGCGCTGCGCCTCTCCATCCTCCGTTCGCAGCGACAGAAAAACAGTCTGGGCAGATGGGCTCGCATCGCCCAGATTGCCCAGGAATACCGAAGGATGCTCAAGGTGAAGGAAGACAATGAGCCGGTGGATGCAGAGGAGGTGGGCAGACTGATTGCCCTAGCCTATCCTGAGCGCATCGCCATGGCAATCGATAATATTGGCCATTTCAGAATGTCGAACGGCAAGACGCTCTTCATCGATTCAAGCGATGCAATGTCGGCGCAGCAATGGCTCGCCATCGCCTCGCTCAATGTATCTGCCCAGCCGTCGGGCACGAATGCTTCCACCCCGCTTCCATCTTCGGGAAAGGCAGGCAGGGTGTTTCTCTCGGCTCCCGTAAACATCATCGACCTCCCTACCCACGAGTTCGACAACATCTCGTGGGACAGTAAGGCGGGAATAATCAGGATGCAGAGAGAGCGACGCATCGGAACCCTGGTGGTAGATAGCAAACCACTCCAGGATGCCGACAAACAGCAGATTATCCATATTCTCTGCACCGCCATCCGGAAGGAAGGACTCAGCATGCTGGATTGGAACGAAGACGTTCAGTGGTTGCAGCGGAGGGTGGCGAAGGTAAGAGAGTGGCACCCTGAAATGGAGTTGCCCGATCTGTCCACAGCGCACCTGATGGAGACAGCCGGCAAATGGTTGCCCTTCTATCTGGACCAGGGCGGAAAGCTCAAGACGAGCACTGCCGAACTCAGGAAGCTCAATCTCCCGGAAATACTCTGGGCACAGATTCCATACGAGCAGCAGCAGGAGATAGACCGCCTCGCACCCACCCACATCGTGGTTCCATCGGGCAGTCATATCCGCATCGACTATCGTCAGGGAGCCGAGGCTCCCATCCTCAGTGTTCGTCTGCAGGAATGCTTCGGAATGACTCAGACGCCAGCTGTTGATGATGGCAGGCAGCCTCTGTTGCTGGAGCTGCTCTCTCCAGGTTTCAAGCCCGTTCAGCTTACGCAGGATCTCGCCAGTTTCTGGCAATCCACCTATTTCGAGGTGCGCAAGGAGCTGAAGCGCCGCTACCCCAAGCACTTCTGGCCCGAGAATCCATTGGAAAGTGAGGCAGTAAGAGGGGTGAAAAGGAAGAAATAATAGATAGAAGAATAGTATAACTTTTTAAATAATAAATAATTATGAATGTAGGAGATAGAATACCAGAGATTCTTGGCATTGACCAGGACGGACGTGAAATCAAGGCAAGCGACTATCGTGGTCGCAAGATAGTGCTCTACAGTTATCCGAAGGCTAACACCAGCGGATGCACTGCCGAAGCCTGCTCCCTGCAGGCTCATAAGGAGGAACTGGCAGCAGCCGGTTACGAGATTATCGGCGTGAGCAAGGACAAGCAGGCACTGCAGAAGAAGTTTGCAGAAACCAAGGGCCTGCAGTTCCCACTTATTGCCGATACCGAGACCACCCTTTTGCAGGAACTCGGCTGCTGGGGCGAGAAGGTAACCTGCGGCAGAAAGACCATCGGAATCCTCCGCACCACCTATCTTGTCAACGAAGAAGGCATTATTGAGAAAATATTCACTCCAAAGGAGATCAAGACCAAGATTCATGCAGAGCAGATTCTGGATTACATCCATCAATAGAGAATAAAGATGACAGAATTTGAAAAGATGAGAAATGGCGAGCTCTATGATTTCAGCAATGAACAAGGCATGAAAAGCATAGAGCACGCCAACCGACTCTGCACCCGCTTGCAGACAATGACCTTGTTTGATGAAGACTATCGTCAGGTTATGGAAGAACTGATTCCAGGCTTTCCTGCCTCCTCCACCATCTGCCCACCCTTCCACTGCGACCATGGTCACGGCATTAAGATTGGTGAGAATGTCTTCATCAACTATGGCACCACGATGCTCGATGAAGGCTGGATTACCATCGGCGACCGCACCCTGATAGGTCCGAGCTGCCAGCTGGTAACCCCTAACCACCCCATCGACTATATGGAACGCCGCAAGCCAGTAGAAACAGGCTTCCCCATCACCATTGGCGAAGATTGCTGGCTGGGCGCAGGAGTCATCGTCTGCCCTGGAGTAACCATCGGCAACCGCTGCGTAATCGGTGCCGGCAGCGTAGTGGTCAAGGATATTCCTGATGACTCCATGGCTGTGGGAAATCCTGCAAGAGTTATCAGAAAGCTCAGATAAATAGGATAAAATAAAATCAAGAGAGTATGTTAGAACATATTGCAGATTTCACAGCGTGGCCAATCCTTACTGGTATTTTCATTGGCTATATTGCCAACCGCATTATGAGCGGTGAAGGAAAAGGATGTTGTATGAATCTCTTCATAGGTATTGTAGGCAGTTATGCCGGTGCCATCATCAGCAGTCTGCTGAACATTGAGTTGTTTGGCAAAGGTTATCTTACCAATTTCATCTTCTGTGTCATTGGTGCCATAGCGGTATTGTGGATTTGGAAGAAGCTTTTCGATTAACATCCCATCAAGTAGATATAAATATTGGTTTAAAGACATAAGATAATGACAAACAAGGAATTGATACTCGCCAGTCTGATGAGGGCGATGATAAAATACGATGGTGGCGATGCGCCACGCATCCAGCATTTCGTGAAGGTACACGACTTTGCCCGTATGATTGCGATAGCAGAGGGAATGAACGAGGAAGAACTCTTCGTGCTCGAAGCAGCAGCCATTCTTCACGATGTAGGCATTCACGTTTCAGAAGCCAGATACGGCAACTGCGATGGCAAGCATCAGGAAGAACTGGGACCTGATGAGGCAAGAAAAGTACTGTCAGAAGTAGATGGATTCACAGCCGCGCAGACAGAAAGAATCTGCTGGCTCATTGCCCATCATCATACTTATAAAGATGTTACCAGCCTCGACCACCGCATTCTGCTTGAAGCAGATTTCCTGGTCAATTCCTTCGAAGACCACCTTGCTCCCGAAGGCATCATCACCTTCCGCGACCATGTATTCCGCTCGGAGTCAGCCATCAGAATGCTGAATGATATGTGGGAGTTGGAATAAGGAGAATACTTTTATCTAAAAAAAATGATAATTTAAAATCATGGTAAAAACAATGAATGATATGGGAAATAGACAGCCGGACAGCAATGCCGGCTGCAGTAACCAAAAAGGAGTGAAGAATAAGCAAACCCGGCAGCTGATGCTATGGATTGGCGCTTTGATAGTAGGCGCAGTTTTGGGTATGTTCGGCATCAGCTGGCTGGATGGCCTGATGAATTTCATCGCCACGGTCTATACCCGCTTATTCCAGCTTCTGGCAGTACCAACCATAGCCTTGGCTGTCATCACAACCCTGGCATCCTTGGGCAACCAGGCAGATACCGGTAAGATATTCCGCCACGCCATCACCTACACCCTGCTCACGACGATAGCAGCTGCGACAGTGGGACTGGTGCTCTACAACATCGTGTCTCCAGGCAATTTACCTACAGCCTTGGTACAGAGCGGAATGGCAGATGTTCCCCAAAAGCTGGGAGAAACCAGCTATTATGACCATATACTCGGAGAATGGCTGCGCTGCGTTTATCCTCGTAACCTCCTTGTTCCTGATGCAGAATGTAGGAATGCCCTTACCTTGGACTACGATGATACTCTGGCTCTTCATTTCAGTTATCTCAGCAGTGGGTAATGCAGGAGTGCCGATGGGATGTTATTTCCTTACCCTATCTCTGATGTCCAGTATCAATGCTCCTATCGGCATCATGGGTATCATCCTGCCAATCTATACCATTATCGACATGGTAGAGACGGCAGAGAATGTATGGTCAGACTCCTGTGTCTGCGCCATGGTGGATAAGGACTTGAAAGACCAGTAAATATAAATAAACACCTAGCATATAAAATAGAACATCAGCCTGTGGTGATGAGGCTCAGGGGAGGTTGTCTATCCACGGACAATCTCCCATAAGCCAGGATACCACCCATTTTACTCCGCTTCTATCTTCCAATCTGTAATATTATGCGTTGCCACATCAAAGTTAACCCCAACCTTTACGATTGGCAAGCCGTTTAAAGCGAAGCGCTTAGGATATTCCTTAAGATCGATCTGCTTCATCGCTGCATCAGCATCCTTATTGAGCTTCAACTCAAAAAGATAAAGATGGGTAGCAGTTCTCAATACCATATCCACCCTTCCCGATGGAGTGCGAACTTCTACATCTACATAATTATCAAGAATAGAGAATATCACATACATCATCTGCTGATAATGTCCCTCAGAGTCAACATTGTTGCAATACGGAACCGTGGCCAGATAAGCCTGAAGCATCTGCATGGCTCCATCCATATCGTTGCGACGGATAAGAGCTGACATCTTGGCAATGGTCGTAGTTCCCTTCACCGTATTCATACCTATATAATTAGGTAAGAGACTACGGTATAGCCCTACCCGAATCTCCTTGTTAGGAATATCCAGGGTATAGAGTTCCGTCTCCGGATCGTACCCCTTAATGGTGATGTAACCACTCTGATACAATAAAGGCATAACAGATGACATACCTTCTGTTGGTGCATCAAACTCCGACTGGTCGGCTTCACAACTACCAATCTCCGATGGCATAACCTGGAATTTCTTGAGCATTTCTATCAGATAAGTTGGCGTGCCTGAAGAGAACCAATAATAATCCAACTTACTTTTTGCCATGGCATTCAGCAAGCTATATGGATTAAATATATCAGGTGACTGGGCAGCAAAATGATAACCATCATAAAACTCTCGCAAGGATTCAAGCATCTGCTCTCTGCTCTTGCCCATTTTCTCCGCCAACACATCAACATTCGCAGACATCTGTGTTTCCAATTCTTCTCTGGTAATACCACAGATTCCTGCATATTCATCATCCATACTTATATTCGTAATGTTATTCAGTTCACTAAAGATACTCAATTGCGAGAACTTCGTAATACCGGTCAGGAAGACAAAACGGAGCATTGGTTCACAATCCTTCAACGGACTATAAAAATTGCGCATCACATTGCGAAGCACCGGCAAGTTAACATCGCTATGAACAACGTCAAGAAGAGGTGCATCATACTCATCAATCAGTACGACAACCTGCTTACCTGTCTTTTCATAAGCAGTCTGGATAAGCGAAATGAGACGGTCGTTCGCATCAACTGCAGGAGATGTAATACCCCATACCTTTTCCTGCTCAGCAAGTCGCCGTCCCAGATATCTTTCCAGCTGGTCTTTCTCCATGTGCTTACCTCCTGCCATACTGAAATGCAGTACAGGATATTCCGTCCACTCATTTTCCAGCTTTTCGATGGCTAATCCTTTGAACAGTTCCTTTTTGCCTTGAAAATAGCTTTTGAATGTTGAAACAAGCAATGACTTTCCGAAACGGCGCGGACGACTTAAGAAGAAATGCTTGCCACCGCTATGAGTCATGCGATAGACATATTCCGTCTTATCTACATACAGAAGATTCCGAGTGATTATTTCCTCGAATGTCTGGATTCCTACTGGATATAATTTCAATTCTGCCATTGTTCTGTCTTTTAAGTTTCCGATGATAACAACCTATCAGTCTATTCAACTGCAAAACTAATCATTTTTTTCGTAATCTCCAAACATTTCTGCCAGAATCTACTCTTGGGTATTAAATAAGTAATCGAATCTCTATGGAAAACTCTTATTTGCATTACAAAATCATTTCTCCTTTCACAGCACCCGCAATATATTGACATTCACATACTTAAGTGTGAAAGTATTTTTATCGATGCCGCTTCACATCACTTGCAACAAGAGTAAACGATGGAACTGAGAACAGCAAATGAAGGTAAAGTTCATTTGCTGTTTCAAAATTAGCTATTTTACTGAATAAACTCCTCCTTCACATTGAAACAAGGGCAATCTTTGGCGGCAAACTCATTGTGTCCATGAACCGTCGCCTCGGGATATTCCTCCTTCAGCTGCTCAATCAGCGCTTTCAGCGCCGCCTTCTGCTGTGGGGTTCGGGTATCCTTCGGCTTGCCATCCTTGGATAGACCGCCGATGTAGCATACTCCGATACTCACGGTGTTGTGACCCTTGCAGTGGGCGCCCACCTCTTCTACTGATCTGCCCACGTGGATGCTTCCGTCACGGTAAATCACGAAATGATAACCGATGCAGAAAAAGCCACGCTCACGATGCCAACGGTCGATGTCGGCTACGGTGTAGTCGCGACCTTCTCGGGTCGCACTACAATGAATGATGATTTCCTTAATCTTGCGCATAATGTATAAATTAATATGTACAATATAATTACTGGATAGTATGATTGAGATTATTATTAGGAAGCACAATCATATACTCCTTAGGAATCTCGTCTTTCCCCCAGTCCTTGATAACCAACGTTACTTGCTCCTTCTCCTGCAAAGCATCGCTGATCATGTCGCAAAATTCCTGGAACTTCTCCTCGTTATAAGCCACAAGTCCCGTCTTCAACGACTTGCCCATCACGATGCTTCCATACTTCAAGGCAAGCGGTCCAAAGCCTGGCGTAATATAAGGCTTGCGAAGCACAGGCGTCTTCGACACTCGACCTTTCTCCTGCAGAATCGCAGGCATGGTTCTAACCTCCTCTACAATCTCAATCTTGAACTTCTTCTCCTCCTTCTTGCCGTTGTCCTTGTTCTTCTCTTTTTCCTCTTCCGTCTCCTTGATTTCCACCTCTATCTTCTTTTGGAATCTGATAGGTACGGGTGCAACCTTATAACGGCCTGCAGCCATGTATTTCTTAGGATGTTCTACGGTGCCACTGAAAAATACTCCGTTGATAACCAATGTGCCATCCACACTCCATGGAGTGAAGCGACGGCGAAATATAACGATGTTCATAATGATGATATTTTTAGAAAATTAATACTTGTGGGCAGGTCATTAAGGGGGTGGTGTATTGAAAAACCAAAATGACCCGAAATGACCTTGACCCGAAATGACCTTGACCCGAAATGACCCGTTTGTACGGTAGATGAAACTCTTTATACGGTGGATGAAAGTTTCTGATAACGCATATCTGGCAGCACCACTATCAAGCCCTGTCGCTTCCAGTTCTTCAGCATCTGCTTCACCGCCTCGAGAGTCGTGTTTGCACCCTTCACAGAAATGCTCTGCTGCTGTGCTTGCTCGAAAGAGAAGGTTGTGTCCAAACGTTCGAAGATAGAGTCGTTTTTGCCTCGATGTGTGCGATCATACGGCATCTGCCCGCAATAGTCTCTCGAAGAGAAAGCATCCTCAATGCGACTGCGGAAGAAGTAGAGCGCATTGTCCAACTGGTAATCTGCAAGAACATTGAACACAGCGAGCATGGTAGGCGTCTGCATCTTGATTATCAAATTCTTCCAAAGCTCAGGATTCTGCTTCAACAGCTTCTCTGCACCCTGGAAACCGTGCTTCTGAATCAACGTCTCTGCCACCTTGCAGAGCATGATGCAGGTCATCATTCTCATCGTGGTAGGACAGATACGGAAGCGCTGACGGGCTTTCACCTTGTCATCATTCTTCATAGTCTCCAAGCGAATCTGTTCCAGCCACTCCCTACCCTTGGCTTCCAGCTTAGGCAATTCCACATCGCCTTCCATCAGGGGCAGCAGATGGGCTACCTGGATGATGCGGTCGCGCTGGCGATCGGTGAGCACATACAGATTTTCTGTCAGCGGAGTAAATGTATTGTCCGGGGTTCTTGCCACGGTAATACGGCTCTGAAAGCCATCCGTATAATTGTTCACCACACGATAAAGCGCATCAGGTGTTCCACACATCACAACGTTCCATAACAGTCTGTCTATATGGACATTCACAGCTTCTGCACTTCTTGCCTCACGCTCATAGCTCGTACCATCATACGCCTGACGGAGCATTACAGAGAAGTCGCTCATCGCCGACTTCCATTTCTGCGCCACGGTATCAGCTTCCGGGGTAAACGAGAAGGCGTGCTTGCCTTCGGTGTTAGCCAGACGCTCGGCAAGATTTGCCACAGTGTTGTTCAGCGTCAGACATCTTACAGGCAGTTTCGGCTCTTCCGGCTGCTCCTTCTTGTTCTTCGCCGCACGCTTCTTGGCTCTCCATTCATCCTCCTTCTGCTGATACATTTTATCCATATCTTTTATCTCCGAAGTCCAAGCATCAATCACGGGGTCGATGCTTCCCTTGCCAGAGGCAAAATCTCCGGCAATGTAGGAGATGAGGTTCAGTGAGTTCATCTTGCCGTGGACAGACACCTTTACGCCCGTAGCCAGCATTCCGATGGCGGGGCAGATGGCGGTAATCACGGGCATTGCCAGGGCGGGCCCCACCGCATCGAGCGAATCCCTTACGCCCAGCGGCATTCTGGGCAGGGCGTTGTAATAGAACAGGTCGTCCTGGGCATTAGCCTCGTCCAGCGCATTGACCAGCGCATCGCTGCCTTCAAGATTTCCGCCCTTTCCAGTCCCCAGCTTCATTCTCTCCTGTCGGATGGCAGAAAGCACATCTTTCAGGCGCTTTGGCATTTGGGTGATCTTCTCATTCAGAGCCGAGTTGATGCAAGCCATCTTCTCCTGCTCGGGAAATCCATCGTAGCAGGGAATGATCTGAGCCATCAGGCTGCGGTCGAAGCCACAGATGTGGCGCAGGTTCACGGCAAGCTCGAAGGTCAAAGTGTTGCGGTTGGAGCGAACTGGCTCATGACCGTCATTATACATCTGCCACCACTTTTGGATGATTTCGGAATACGGGATTCCGAGGTAATCATTACTGGATGATGAAGAGGATGAAGAAGAAGAAGCAGAAGCAGGCTGAGCCTGATTCTTAGAAGGATTCTGACGATTCTGAGAGGCTTGACCCTTTTGAGAATTCTTCTGATTTCCCAGATTCTTCTGACTCTGATTCTGATTTTCCAAATTCTCCTGATTTTCAAGAGATTTCTGATTCTCCTGATTTTCAAGATTTTTCTGAGAATTCAAAGCCTTCTCTTCAACATTCTCCAGCCAAGGTTTGTAATGCTTGTTAACCTTGTGCGCCCCCGGAGGAAGCTCCTCTTGCCCATACTTCTCACGCTCTTCGAGCACCTTGCCTTCAGCTGCCACGGCAGCCTCCTCATAACTATCCTTGAAGAGCTCAGGCGAAAGATAAAGCAAGTCTTCTGCATCAGCCGAAGTGGTGAAATAAACTCGGTTAATATCGTGAGCCGAAGTATCCATCTCACACTCCAGCATCTTGGCGATTCTAACCTGATTTTCGAGAATCGTCTTGCCCATTTCTCGCTTGCAAACCGCATGACCACCTTGCCTTGCGCTGCGTTCCAGCATCAGCAGGCCATACTTTTCCGGCTCCTGCAGCATCAGCTTAGCCGCCTTCTCGAAATCCTGCTTATCGTCCAAATCGAAGCCGAAAGCCCGGCTTGGCAGCTTCATACCCTTCACTACCCCTTGCGGATAATGTCCGGAATAATTAAACTGCACCAGTCTTCGCTTCGCCCCGTCGTTTCCTTCGCGAGCCAGTCGCAGATTTGCCTTCTGCTCATAGCTTCCACGAATATTTCTGTATTCCTCTTGCGAGGTGATGGAGCGGGCAACCTTGTGCCCGTTCTCCACCCTAATTAAATAGCAACTCATCTATGTGTTTCTACTTACTATTATTAAGTTGAACATCAAATACTTATAGTTGAACATCCATATTCTCTATCGCTTCAACTGATATTCTACCAAAGCATCTGCAGCCTCTTCCGCCTCCTTTACCAGCGTGCTGCCGATATTGATTCCTTCATCACAGAACACCTTCAAAGTGAGCTGAATAGCTCCATCCTTGGTCTTGCTCAATCGTCCGTGAGCCAGCTTTCTGATCAGTACAGACTGAGAACGTACTCGTGGTTTAACCACGAAATCAAAAGTACCATCTGAAAGCTGCTGGGCAACGCCCTGCGAACGGAATCCCAGCACCTTCTCTCCCCCTCCGTGCTCATTAGGCGCAAAGAGGAAACACTTGCTTTCATCGTAGAAAGCCATACCACCCAGCTGTACGTGCTGGCTACCATTATTCACCTGCAGACCGTTGATCTGCTGATTATTTACCTGCTGATTGTTTACCTTTTTCTTCATATTCTGAATTGTTTTGCGAGAAGAAACGTGTGGATTTTTGCGCGCTTTACCATGGAAGATCCTCCGCAGTCCCAACTCAGTTAATAATAAAAGCTTCTGCCCTTTCAGGGCGTGTGGGGACTCAACTTTACTTGCCTAGCTTTTCAATATCCGTAACGAGGATATCCTGATAAACCTGCCCATTATACTCACGAGCCGTGAATCGGAGCGTAACCGCAACCAGTGCTCCCGGAGCAAACTTGCACAGCGCCATATTGCCCAGCATAGCCGCAGCATATTGGTTCTCGTACTTGCCGCCCATCTCCTGCAATACGATGTTGCACTTCATCATCTGACCGCTCTCGCTCTTCTGGCTCTGCACAGCGAAAGCCTCGCCCTGCTTCACCACTCTCATAATCTGAGTATTCATATTATAAAGTAGTCGTAAGTTGTTTCAAGATCACCAAAACATTTCGGCGTTGTCTTGTTTCTTCGACGCTGCAAAAGTACTGCGAAACCCAAGGCAAAACAATCCTTTTCCCACAACTTCCCCGAAAAACCCTCGATTTTGGGAAAAATCGGGCTTTTCTTGGGAAAAAGTAAGAAGAAAATGAAAAAGGAAGTTAAAAAGTAAAGAAAATCAAAAAATCACTCCTTTTTTCCCCAAAAAATCTCTCATTTTTTCCCAACGTTGGGAAAAATCTTGGGAATCTTGGGAAAAATTGCCCATAAAAATAAGAAAAGCACCTCCTTCACCATCCATGAAGAAGATGCTTTTAACAAAAGCAACCAAAGTTACCCAAATATATTATTCCCAATGCTAGTAACACTATCTATGTACTATTAAATTAATGAAGCTGTTTCAATTCTTCTTCTGTCAATCCGGTAGCCTGCATGATTTGTGACCAAGACATTCCCATTGACAACAAGTTGCGGGCTACTTCCACTCTACCCTTAGCTATTCCCTTTTCCTCGCCTTCAATATACGAGCCATAAAGGCCGGAGTAATAATCATCAACAGCCTTAATACTTTCATCGTATTTTTCCTGCTCCTCACTACTCAAGCAACGAACATCCGCCAATTTAGCTAAATGATCGAATATCTTCTTCTGCGCCGTAAACGGCAATCTTTCCAATACTTCCATATACTTCAATACATAAATCCATTTTTCTAAACCTGTCTCGCATTCTTCCTCACTCTTATCAAAGAAGGGAAGAGAAAGATAGATGAAACGAAGCTTGTCAGAAAATATAGAGTCGCTAGACTTCTCCCTCAAAGCAACGTCTGCTGCGAAGATACACTTTTTTATTGAAACTACCAAGAATTTCTAGAATTTTCTATGAAAAATAAGAAAAGAAAGCAATAAGGAGAGTGAAAGGTGAAGATCTGAACTGTCGCAAGTTTGCCCCCACTCGCCCTGAAGGGGCAGAAGCTCCTAGCCCAGGGCACTCGCCCTGGGTAAACCAGCAATCAACCTTGCGCCCTGTAAGGGCAAAAGCTTTAAAAATCAGTCGTCAAAAGCACCTCCTTCACAATTCCATGAAGAAGATGCCTTTAACAAGTTCAACCATAGTTACCAAAATATTTTATCACCAAAACGGGAACTTAATTCTTGTCTAAGAGTATTTGGGAGATTGCAATTTGCAAAAGCATGATGCCCAATGTAAGTAACACTCACTGAAATAACAATACTGCTCAAAGAAGAGCAATCACTAAATGCATAACACCCAATGCTTGTAATACGATCTGGAATAACAACGTTACTCAAAGAAGAGCAATGCCTAAATGCACACACACCAATGCTAGTAACGCTATCAGGAATAACAAGACTGCTCAAAGAAGAGCAACCCCAAAAAGTACTATCCCCAATGCTTGTAACGCTATCAGGAATAATAATACTACTCAAAGAAGAGCAATCATAAAATGCACACTTTCCAACACTAGTAACACTATTAGGAATAACAATACTACTCAAAGAAGAGCAACCCCAAAACGCCCTCTCCCCAATGCTGGTTACACTATCAGAAATAACAATACTACTCAGAGAAGAGCAATCATAAAATGCACACTTTCCAATGCTTATAACACTCTAGGGAACAACAAGACTACGCAAAGAAGTGCAACCTTCAAATGCCCAATCACAAATAATCTTTGTATCTTTTTTAATTGAATAGTTTCCATCAAGTTCTTTTGGCGATCTTAACAATTTTCTCCCGTCTTTGCTATATGTCACTCCATATTCATCTGTAATAGCCTCATTAAAATTTTCATGTATTGTTGATGTTGTCATATCTTCATTCATTGACAGAAAAGTTTCCATCGATTTCTCATCTACCCAATCTGCCAACAGTACCGGAAATTTTCCCACTTTGTCTTGACTCTGAACTAAGAGTTCCCAATCCAAATACTTTGCAGAAGTACTGTGCGAATAAGCCCCAACCATATTCTGTTCATCATCAATCTGATAACACGCATCATCGGCACATTCCTTCTGATCTTTCAAGAAACATTTGAGGGCATAATATTTCCCAGTACTCTTGTCCTGCATCTTAAACACCACGGCAAAATCATCACTCATATGATATGGCTCTCCGTGATTATCTAATACGGGAGTCAGGTGAGCCAACTTGTCAAGATTGTTACCAGCATCTTGAATGGCCTTTACATATTCTAATATTGTTGGATACTGCATACTATGTTCTTTTATTAATTGTTTTTAGTCGTATTTTCATTCGACATTGCAAAGATACACATTAAATTGAAAAACAACAAAGAAAACATGAAAATTACAAGGTATTTTTAAGCTTTTGCCCTTACAGGGCGCCTTGCTGATTGCTATTAAACCCAGGGCGATAGCCCTGGGCTAGGAGCTTCTGCCCTTTCAGGGCGTGTGGAGCTTACTTGCAAAAACAGAATCAGTTTAGATTCTATAAATCTGCTGCGAAGATACACTTTTTAATTGAAACTGCCAAGGAATTCTAGTTTTTTTCAAAAAGAAGGAAAAGAAAGAGATATGTAGAGAGAAATGGGGAAGGTGCGCCTCCCCCATCGCACCTTCCCCATCTCTTGTTTCAAACACCAAAACTTCTCATCAATTCCTCCCTTTTCTCCAGCTTATAATACAGATCCTGGGCGGTATGATAATCGGGATCGGATTCTGCAAGCCACTCCGAAAAGTGACGGTTGTGGTTCATCTGCGTTTCCTGCTTGCGGAACGACTCCACCACGCACCTCTTTTCTACTTCCGGAAACATCAGGTTCATGCGGGCGGCAAAGGCTGACTTGTCCTTATCCTCCTTCACCATGTGGAACGTATATTTCATCAGACACCACACAATGTACCAGTCCTGCTGCTTCGTGATGTTACCCTTTAACCAGAACTCCAACCTCTTCTTCAGCTTGGCAGGATCTACCCAGTTGGCAAAGAAAGAATCGCCATTTCGCTCATACTCATCAGCCCTGGCTATTTCTACCGCCAACATATCATGCTCACCCTGATACATAAACAGCGTTTCAAAATCCCCGGGCGAAGCCTCCTCTCTTACAAGCATGTGGACAAGCTCCTCCTCATTCTCCTCATCCTCCACATTATTGAACCAGACTGAACACAGCGCATAATTGTTGAATTTCCCCTCTACTTCACTCATCACTTTCTGTAAGCTCAAAGTGGTAATCTCTATTCTTCTCTCTTTCAGATGACGCTTCTGCACCTTGGCAACATGCTCCAGATGAGCAGGTAGCGTATGCTCATCAAATCTTCTTTTGATGTAATGATAAATGATGGCAGCTTCGTGGTCGGTGCGGAGAACTCGGGTCTTGTACAAATCGGTAAATTCTCTGTATATGTAGGTAACCGTGGCGACGGTCTTCTCCAAAGCCAACTTCAATCCGCTAGAGATAAAGTTCTTGTAGTGAGACTCATAGTTCGAAAGGTCTGCGTCAGCCGGAGCCTCCTGCTTCTCACACAGCTTGAAAAGATCTTTGCCACTGGGCATCTGACCATACTCCTCCACATCCAGCAGATAGTCTGCATGCTTTCGGGCGATGGTCTGAATGTCATTCAGCACCTTCTCTAAGATTTCTGTATAGATAGCCATCAGTTCATTATCATAGCTTTTATAGATGGTAATATAGACTTTCTTATGGAGCTTATGAATATATTTAAGAAAATCTGTCAATTGCTCGGCAAGGTCTTGGTAAATATGATAATAATAGGTAAGACCCTTATGCTTTCCAGTATTCCATTGAATGTCTTCTATAGCATATTGAATCTCCTTACATAAATGTTCAGCCTCTCTCTTAAACAGGGCAACATCTTCTTTGGTTATAGGGGTGTATTTCTTGGTTCCTGTAGCCTCATCTATAACAAACAGATCTTCTTCTGATTTGATTTTCAGACGAAAACCGTAACGATTATCGGTATTGTATAGGTATTCTGATTCCATTGTGTTTATGTTGTTTAATTACGAACTCAACCGCCGATTCCATGCGGTACATAGAAATGGCCCCTCAAAGTTACAAAAAATGGCGAAAAATCAACGATTACTATAGAATATAAACACAAAA
>ERZ809407.1021-NODE-1021-length-27603-cov-21.422390_pt1 | contig 27603 bp, 19 predicted proteins | sample MGYA00520792_ERZ809407 | MGnify/ENA primary metagenome ERZ809407 (study PRJEB31576, sample SAMEA3212665) | Homo sapiens | biome: human-gut; feature: human gut; material: fecal | place: Sweden | collected 2012 ...
ACGCAATAGAACTTGTTCTGAATTGCTGAGGTGAAGCCTATTTTATGCAAAAATATAAATTAGATTTGAAATAAAGCCGTTTCACATTCCATTTTCTGCCCTCTAAGCATTGTTATTGTAGCATTTAAGGAGGAAATTTCGCGCTAAAGCGGAAAAAGATTCGTGTATACAGGAAACTTTTTGTGAAAACTTTCGTGTATAGACGAAACTATTCACAAAAACAAGGAAACTTTCGTGTACAGACGAAACTTTTTCGGTGCAACGGAATAAAGCATAATCTTGCATGGGCGTTCATGCCTTAATGCTTTTCTTTCCGATTTGTTTCGTTATTGTGAATATAATTATTATATTTGCAATAAAATCATAGAAGAGATGAAAACAACCACTTTATTAAATCCATTCGTAGTAGGACGATACGTGTCTGATTACTACTTCTGCGACCGTGAGAAAGAAACGGAGTTCCTGACAAAGCAAATCATGAACGGCAAAAATGTCGCACTGATTTCTCCACGGCGCATGGGGAAGACCGGACTGATAAGGCATTGTTTCAACAACGAAAAGATAAAAAATGAATTCTACACGTTTTTCGTCGACATCTACTCCAGTACGTCGCTGCCAGAGTTTGTATATCTATTGGGCAAAAACATCTACGAAGTGCTGAAACCACAAAAGAACGCATGGAAAGAACGGTTCTTTCAGATTATAAGTTCGCTCCGCATGGGCTTCAAACTGGATGCGATAACGGGCGAACCGACCTTCGACATCGGTTTGGGAGACATCCAATCGCCTCAAATCACACTGGATGAAATTTTCAATTACCTTGAATCTGCCGACAAGCCGTGCATCGTTGCGATAGACGAGTTCCAACAAATCGGCACGTATGCGGAAGGAAACATAGAAGCATTGCTACGCACAAAAATTCAGCAATGCCGACAGACGATGTTCATTTTCTCTGGCAGCAAGCGCCACACTATGAGCAATATGTTCAACAGCTCATCCAAACCGTTCTATCAGAGCGCAATCACGATGGGTCTGTCGCCTATTCCGGCAGACACATACACAATGTTTGCGTGCCGGATGTTTGAAGAAAGAGAAAAGCGGATAAAGCCCGATGTGGTAGAAAAAGTATATCAGAAATTTGACGGTTGCACTTGGTTTGTACAGATGATTATGAACGAACTGTTTGCCCTTACGGGTCAAAATGAATGTTGCGAAGAAGACAAGATAGACACGGCATGGAACAATGTCATCATGACACAGGAGAGCAGCTACAAGGATTTACTGTCGCATCTCGCCCCAAAACAAAAGATGATGCTTCTCGCAATAGCAAAAGAAGGCGAAGCAAGCGAGATAACATCATCGGCATTTATCCAAAAATACAAGCTGACATCGGCCAGTTCGGTGCAGGCTGCAATAACCCCGCTAATTAAAAACGACCTGATCACAAAGGAAGAAAACACCTACCGCGTATATGATTATTTCCTTGCGGAATGGCTGCGCAAAGAATATTGAAATAGGTTTTGCAACTTAGAGATTACAAAGGCGTAAAGTTTTAGAATTAATAACAATTTAATTCCAAAATATATGCCAACGATACGCGTTTTTTTATTAATTTTGCGGTGAATAAAAGAGAACGGCAAGACATAGGAAGGCATTCCGTTCGAGACCGGAAAATTTTCAAATTAAAATATAAAACAGCAGTATGGAATTTTTAACTAATGAGAAATTGACCATCGTCGGAGCTGCCGGCATGATTGGTTCAAACATGGCACAAACAGCAGCAATGCTCCGTCTTACTCCTAACATCTGTCTCTACGACGTTTACGAGCCAGGACTCGAAGGCGTAACAGAGGAGATGCGTCACTGTGGTTTCGAGGGTGTGAACTTCACATACACTACTGACGTGAAGGTTGCATTCAAGGATACAAAATACCTTATCTCTTCTGGTGGTGCTCCACGTAAGCAGGGCATGACCCGTGAGGACCTTCTCAGAGGCAACGCCGGTATCGCTGAGGAACTCGGTAAGAACATCAAGGCTTACTGCCCGGATGTTAAGCACGTTGTGGTTATCTTCAACCCGGCCGACATCACTGGTCTTATCACACTCCTTTACTCCGGTCTTCGCCCAACACAGGTGTCTACTCTCGCTGCGCTCGACTCTATCCGTCTGCAGAGCGGCTTGAAGAAGCACTTCCGTGTGAACCAGAGCGACGTTACGGGTTGCCGCACATACGGAGGCCACGGCGAGGCTATGGCAGTGTTCGCATCGGGCGTTAAGGTTGCAGGCACACCGCTGACCGACCTCATCGGCACCGACAAGCTGTCTACCGAGCACTGGGAGGAAATCAAGCACGACACCATTCAGGGTGGCGCGAACATCATCAAGCTGCGCGGCCGTTCTTCATTCCAGAGCCCGGCTTACGTATCTGTGAAGATGATTGAGGGCGCAATGGGCGGCGAGCCGTTCGTATGGCCAGCAGGCCGCTACGTGTCTTTCGCCGGCTACGACCACATCATGATGGCTATGGACACACGCATCACCGCTGAGGGCAGCTTCTATGCTGAGCCGGTTGGTACTGCTGAGGAAATCGCTGACCTGCGCAAGAGCTACGAGCACCTCTGCAAGATGCGTCAGGAGGTTATCGATCTCGGTATCCTTCCTCCGGTTGAGAAGTGGGGCGAAATCAACCCGAACCTCAAGTAAGAGTTACACATATCATATATATAAAGCAAAAGGGGCAGCATGACGAACTTCATGTTGCCCCTTTTACTGTGCTATTGGGAAAAAAAGATATTCTCCTACCAATGGACATTCATTATGGAATAGCCGTTATTGGTACGTGTCCATACAAGTCTGACATACATATATAGACACAAACCAACAATCCCAAAATATTCATCACAAGAAGGAAGATATTCATCCGCAGATGGTTGCCCTTCCAGTTAACTATGAGCCTGTACATACTATGCAGGAACAGGCAAAGCATGAATACGAAAAATGCTATATGCAATATAAATCTTATCATCATTTAAGTTTGTTAAAAGTAAACAAGCCACCCAAGATTAGGATAGAAATAACACCCTTTGTAATTTTTTCCATAGATAATTGAAATAAGAAGTTAATAATAAAAATGCTTTAAAAAATATACAAACTTATTCATTCACCCCCACAACTATAACAAATATAAGTTATTTTAACTTTAAAAGTTATATAATACAATATTTATACAACAATCATTCATAGTCAGAATATTTGAATATGCTTGCTCTCAAAACGCCCGAAACATTGATAATGGTATCAAAAAACGTAATCTGTCTACATACCGTTTGGCATAGTATTTGTAATTTTGCAGTATGAAACCATTAAACGACAATAAAGACATGGAACTGATAAAAGACAAGGAACTGGGTGGAGAGAGACCTCTGTTCGGCATAAAAGATACACGATTGGAGAATGTAACCATCACGGACGGGGAGTCGGGGATAAAGTGCTGCAAGAACATCGAGGCGGACAACTGCCGCTTTGTGGGCAAATATCCGTGGTGGCACGTGGACGGCAGCGTGATAACCAACTGCCTGTTTGAGCCTGGCTCGCGCTCCGCGATATGGTACTCAAACGACATGACGATGCGCGATACGGTGATAAACGCGCCGAAACTGTTCCGCGAGATGGAGAACCTGACGCTCGAGAACGTCGTTATAAACGATGCAGACGAGACATTCTGGCGCGTGAGGAACATCAGGATAAAGAACGTGAAGCTACATGACGGCACATATCCGTTCATGTTCTGCTACGATGTATATGCTGACGGACTGGAGAGCGACTCGAAATATGTGTTCCAATACTGCAAAAACGTGGAGCTGCACAACGCCAAAATCACCACGAAGGACTCGTTCTGGGAGTGCGAAAACGTTACGATTTACGACTCGGAACTTGACGGCGAGTATCTTGCATGGCACTCCAAGAACGTGCGTCTTGTGCGTTGCCATATCTCGGGCGAGCAACCTCTGTGCTACGCCGAGGGCTTGGTGCTCGAGGATTGCACCTTTGATGCCGCCTGCGACCGTGCCTTCGAAGACTCAGACGTAGAGGCAAACATCATCGGCGGCATTACGAACATAAAGAATCCGCGCACCGGACATATCACCGCCGACAGCGTAGGCAGCGTTACAATCGACGAGAACGTGAAAGCACCGAATAACTGCGTAATTGGAGTGAAGGGGGTAGAATAAAACATTACTAAGTAATGTCACTAAAATAATGTATAGCATATACTTTATTATAGATAATATCGTTTAATCTTGGTGACTTACTTATAAATCAATAACGAATAATAAAAGTAATTACTCCCCTCTATTTTGGAGAGGGGTTGGGGCTGAGGCTTTATGAACTTCAACGAACACATAGACCGCCGAGGAAGCGGATGTTACAAATGGGACACGCCGGCAGACAGCGACGTGATACCGATGTGGGTGGCCGACATGGACTTCCGTGTGGCTCCGGCAATAACCGAGGCACTGCACAAGCGCGTCGACCACGGCATATTCGGCTACGTGAAAGTACCCGAGGAATATTATAACGCAGTGATAAACTGGTTCAGCCGCCGCCACGGATGGACCATCAGGCGCGAGTGGATGATATATACGTCGGGCGTAGTGCCTGCAATTTCAGCCATCATCAAGGCTCTGACCGAACCGGGCGACAGGGTGTTGGTGCAGACACCTGTGTACAACTGCTTCTTCTCGTCAATCCGCAACAATGGTTGCGAAGCCGCTGAGAACGCTCTGATATATGAAAACGGCACGTATCGGGTGGACTTTGAGGCGATGGAACGGCTGTGCAGTGACCCTCGCACAAAACTTTTCCTGCTCTGCAACCCGCACAATCCGGCCGGAAGAGTGTGGCGGCGCGACGAACTTGAGCGCATGAACGATATCTGCATTCGCCACGACGTGCGCGTCATTGCTGACGAAATACACTGTGAACTGGTGCAACCGGGCTATCATTACACACCGTTTGCTTCAATCTCTGAGGCGTGCCAGAACAATTCCATCACGTGCAACTCGCCCTCAAAATCCTTCAACATCGCCGGATTACAGATTGCCAACATTATCAGCAACGATGAAAAGATGCGCAACAAGATTGACCGTGCGATAAACATCAACGAGGTCTGCGATGTCAATCCGTTCGGAGTGGTGGCCGCTATGGCCGCATACAACGAGAGCGAGGACTGGCTCAACGAACTGAACGCATATATCCACGACAACTATGTAGCCCTTTGCGACTTCTTCGCAAAAGAGATGCCGCAGTTGAAGATAACGAAACTCGAAGGCACTTACCTCGTTTGGTGCGATATCCGTGCGCTCGGCATAAGCTCGGACGAGTTCACCAACCGCCTGCTCAACGAGGCAAAGGTGATGGTAAGCAGTGGAACGATATACGGAAAGCGCGACGGAGAGGGCTTCATCCGCATCAACATAGCGTGTCCGCGCGATAGAATGATGGAGGGATTGAGAAGGATGAAGAACAGTCTACTCCTACTCCAAGCCCCCCTCTAATCCCCCCAAAGGGGGAAGACCCAACAACAAGCCCTCCTGTGATGGAAAACCTAACAAAAGATAAAAGAGGCGTATCACACTTGATTCAAGTAATGATACGCCTCTTTTATTTTGACACATTTCTATTATCTTACTTTTCTTCTATCGGTTGGGGCTTCCCCCCTTGGGGGGATTAGAGGGGGGCTTTAAACAACTCTGCCTGCTGACGAATCAGCTCAGCATCGTCAAAGTAGTTGATTCGCATAGCTTCGCGCACCTCAGACATAGTCTGTGCAGCCACCTCACGTGCGGCGTCAGTGCCACGGCGCAGAATGTTGAATATCTCAGGGATGTCCTGTTCGTACTCATGGCGACGCACACGAATCGGCTCGAGCATCTTGTTGATAACCTGATTCAGGAATTTCTTGCACTTCATGTCGCCCAATCCACCACGTGTGTAGTGGTCTTTCAACTCATCAAGATTCTTATATTCCGGCCAGAACTCCGCGAAATCATCATCCGAAGAGAACGCATCAAGATAAGTAAAGACAGCATTTCCCTCCACCTTACCAGGGTCGTCCACACGCAGGTGGTCAGGGTCTGTGTACATGGAGCGCACCTTCTGCCATACCTCATCGGCCGAATCGCTCAGATAAATGCAGTTGCCAAGACTCTTGCTCATCTTTTCCTTTCCGTCCGTACCGGGCAGACGGCGAGCCGTTGCGTTCTCCGGCAGCATGATATTCGGTTCTACGAGCACCTCGGCGTAGGTCTGGTTGAAGCGGCGCACCAGTTCACGCGTAACCTCAAGCATAGGCTCCTGATCTTCGCCCGCAGGCACAGTAGTGGCCTTAAACAGTGCGATGTCGGCCGCCTGACTCACAGGATAGCAGAAGAAACCAAGCGGAATGTTCGCCTCAAAGTTGCGCATCTTAATCTCTGTCTTCACGGTCGGATTGCGCTGCACACGCGATACGGTGATAAGATTCATCAGATAGGTTGTCAGTTCGGCCAATTCCGGAATCTGACTTTGTATGAACAGCGTGCATTTCGCTGGATCGAGACCGGCCGAGAGATAGTCGAGTGCCACCTGAACGATGTTCTGGCGAATCTTCTCCGGATTATCCGCGTTGTCGGTCAATGCCTGCACGTCGGCCATAAACACAAACATACGGTCGTAATCGCCCTCTTCCTGCAACTGCACACGGCGGCGCAACGAACCCACATAATGCCCCAAATGGAGCTTACCGGTCGGGCGATCGCCCGTCAATATTATCTTTCCCATTATTGTTTACTTTCCTTTTTAATATTTATACAATTCCTGCAAAACGCGCACCAAAGCCCCGAAACAGCCTGACGAAGCCCGTTTGAGCAGTCAAAAGCATTGCAAAGGTACAACAAACTGTAAGAATAACAAAGAAATAAATAACAGTTTTTTCATGCCGACACGTGTATATTCGGAAATTATATGTACTTTTGCATAATAAATTATAATATTTACGCACATTACGCAGCAGTTTATTCGCAAAATGAAAGTATTGTGCCGTGATTTGTAACTATAAATACATAAAATTAAGACATAAAGCAATGAGCAAGCAAAAGAAATTCATCCTACAGGAAAGCGAGATTCCAACACAATGGTACAACATACAGGCTGATATGAAGAACAAGCCTCTCCCGATGCTGAACCCGGCTACCAAGAAGCCAATGACAGTTGACGAACTGAGCCAGGTGTTCGCAAGGGAATGTTGCAAGCAAGAACTCGACACCACACACGCATGGATTGACATCCCCGAGGAGGTGCGCGAGAGATATAAATATTATCGTTCCACACCGTTAGTGCGTGCATACGAACTGGAGAAAGCACTCGGCACGCCGGCTCATATCTACTTCAAGAACGAGAGTGTTTCGCCATTAGGCAGCCATAAGATAAACTCGGCCCTGCCGCAGTGCTACTACGCCAAGCAGGAGGGCACAACCAACGTAACCACCGAGACGGGCGCGGGACAATGGGGTGCGGCTCTCTCCTACGCTGCAAAGGTGTTCGGACTGGAGGCTGCCGTATATCAGGTGAAAATCACAATGCGCCAGAAACCCTACCGCAGTGCCATCATGCGCACCTTCGGAGCAGCCGTTACCGGCTCGCCGTCTATGTCGACCCGTGCGGGAAAGGACATCCTGACAAAGGACCCGAACCATCAGGGCTCGCTCGGAACAGCTATCTCCGAGGCTGTGGAACTGGCTCGCACAACGCCTAACTGTAAGTATGCCTTAGGGTCGGTGATGAACCACGTTACGCTGCATCAGACCATTATAGGCCTTGAGGCAGAGAAGCAGATGGAGATGGCGGGCGAATATCCCGACATCGTGATAGGCTGCTTCGGTGGCGGTTCAAACTTCGGCGGCATCTCGTTCCCGTTCATGCGCCATAACATCCTTGAGGGAAAGACGACAGAGTTCATCGCCGCCGAACCGGCAAGTTGCCCGAAACTGACGCGCGGCGTATTCCAATATGACTTCGGCGACGAGGCGGGCTACACTCCGCTGCTGCCGATGTTCACCCTCGGACACAACTTCAAGCCGTCTAACATCCACGCCGGCGGACTGCGTTATCACGGTGCGGGTACCATCGTGAGCCAGTTGATAAAGGACAATATGATGCACGGCGTAGACATCCCACAGCTTGAGTCGTTCGATGCCGGAATGCTTTTCTCACGCACCGAGGGCATCATCCCAGCTCCTGAGAGCTGCCACGCCATCGCGGCTGCCATCCGTGAGGCCAACCGCTGCAAGGAAACGGGCGAGGAGAAGGTTATCCTCTTCAACCTGTCGGGTCACGGTCTCATCGATATGCCGTCTTACGACAGCTACATCAACGGCGACCTGCAAAACTACACGCTCACCGACGAGACGATAAAGGAGAACGTCAGTGAGTTGGAACAGATAGTATAAATGAAGAGTGAAGAATGAAGAGTGAAGAATTGCCTGACGGAATGTTATCAGGTCGTTGATTATTATTTAATGATGACAGCCTTTTATTATCCCGTCAGGCAATTCTTCACTCTTCATTCTTCACTCTTCATTTTAAAATTTTGTAGTACCCCTCTTTGCGTGGCTTTACTGTCTTCGGGTGCGACGAGGCATAACCGAGCGACAACGCACCAATGCCGACGAGACCATCGGGGAGGCCAAGCTCAGCCATGATGGCCTTGCCCTCGGCCGAAGCGAACATTGCGTCCTCACGGTTTATCCAGCATGAGGCCAGTCCGATGGAGTGTGCGGCGAGCATCATGTTGCCAAGAACGAGACTGCCGTCGCGCTCGCGGTTGTAGTTGTCGGCCGAAGCAAAGACGAGGATTATCGTCGGCGCGTCGTAGTAGGGGTTGCTCTCCACGCCCATAATCTCGGCGTTCATCTTCACGAGACGGCTCATCAGCTCCTTGTTCTGCACTGCCACAATCCACGGGTCTTGCGTGCCGTGACCCGTAGCGGCCCACGTGCCTGCCTCAAGTACAGTCTTCAACTCTTCATCTGTTACCTGTTCCGGCTTATAGCGGCGTATGGAACGGCGCTCGCGGATAGCTTTCAATACTTCGTTATTCATAATAAATCAGTCCCACTCCGACTTCCCCCACGGGGGAGAGTGCTTGCTTGTATGGGGATATTGTTATGGTTATTAAATATTCAGCCCCCTCCAACTCCCCCAAGAGGGGGAGAGTTCTTGCTTGTGTGGGGATATTGTTAGGGTTATTAAATATTCGCTACAGCGAAGGAGGAGTAATTACTCCCCTCTCTCTTGGAGAGGGGTAAGGGGGTGAGGCTTTTCCCTCTTGTTGCGAAGGGGCTTTACTGAACTCGCACCCGCAATACTGCTGGTTATAGAAGCCATATTCCTTGATTATGGCTATGCGACGCTCGCTCAGACCGCCCTTGCGCCAGTTCTGTTCCCAAAAAGTAACGCCCGGATAACGCCCGGCAGCATATCGTCCGGCCTCGTTTATCTGCTCCAGACTCTTCCAACGGCTCGACGCCAACGTAGTGGTGATGACCGAAAAACCGTGTTCCGAGGCATAGCGCGCAGTGTCTAAAAGCCGCATCTTGAAGCAGCGCAGGCAACGGCTTCCACGTTCCGGCTCGTCCTCCAAGCCACGCATCTCGCACCGCCACGCCTCGTGGTCATAGTCGGCATCGATGATTTCGAGCCCGAGAGCCGTGGCATAGCGCGTGCATTCGTCCTTCCTTATCCTGTATTCCTCCTCGGGATATATATTCGGATTGCAATAATAGATTACCGGTGTGATGCCGTGCGACATCAAGCACTCTATTATCGCTGACGAACACGGGGCGCAACAGGTGTGCAGGAGCACTTTGTCGGCTCCGCCGGGTACTTCTATGGTGTAGCGTTTCTTCATAACATTTATATTCATTCAGCCCGGACACCCCTTCACCGAGGGGACTGGAGACCTATATAGAATCCCCTACTACGGTTTCGGCTTCCTGCTCTTGTCTCGTCTCCGTCTCTGTCTCCTGCTGCGGTTCATCAACAATGACGGTGTCGATTTCAGGCGCAAGTTCAGGTTCGGGCGGCAATTCGTAATCCGGCTGTACGGCAACGGTGTCGACAATATAGCCGGAAGAGGCCGGCTCGATGGGCTTGTCTGCAAAATGTGAAGCTGTGAAAAGAATAACGGCAAGCACTACAAGAATGGAAAAGCCTAAGGTAATGCCTAACATTATGGGTTTGACAGAGTTACGGGATTTCTTCGGCGACTCTTTGGCGGCAGGCCGACGGAACGGCGTTACAGTAATATCATCTTGAGACGAAGCCGATAACGGCAACGCGAGACGCATCGTGCCTCCACATCCTGGACATACGCAACTCACCGTTTGCCCCGGTTCCGCTTCTATAAGGAACTGTTCTCCGCAGTTATCACAAGTTACATTGTATTTCATATCAACAGAACGAGAATTACAATAAGTGCGATACGCTGTTCAAGATTATCTCCGATGCGCCAAAATGCCCCTGCACAAACTCTCCGGCGATACTTCCCGAGGCTTTCAGATGGTCATTGTCGGCAATAAAGCGGTTCATTACCGCCTCAAAATCGGAATAGTTCTGTATCTCGAAGCCGCCCTCTGCGCGCAACAGTCCTTGTGCCTCCTGAAAGCGCTTGTTGTTCGGTCCGAAGATTACGGGGATGTTCCATACGGCCGCTTCGAGCACATTGTGGATGCCTACGCCGAATCCTCCGCCCACGTATGACACGTCGCCATAGCGGTAGATGCTCGAAAGCAATCCGTAACAGTCTATTATAAGGCAGTCAGCCCCGGCAGCCTCCTCGGGCGTTGTCTGCGTGTAACGCACCGTCTTGCGGTCGAGCAGCGCAAGTATTTGTGTCAAATGGCTCTCGTCTATCACGTGGGGAGCGATGACGAGCTTCCAATCCTTGTGTTCATTGAAGTATTTTATGAAGATTTCCTCATCGGGCAGCCAACTTGACCCTGCCACGAACGCCCATTTGTCGCCTACGAACGACTCGACGATGGGCAGTGCCTTGCTTGCTTTCTTAACGCCCAGCACACGGTCGAAGCGTGTGTCACCACTCACGGTAACACAGTCGATGCCGATGGAAGACAGCAGTTTCTTGCTCTCTTCGTTCTGCACAAAGAAATGGGTGAAGCAATTAAGCACCTTTCCATAACGCCGTCCATACCATTTGAAGAACACCTGCTCGGGACGGAAGATGCTTGAAACGCTATACACCGGTACGTTGCGGTGCTTCAGGATGTGCAAGTAATTATACCAGAACTCATACTTGATGAAGAACGCCATCACCGGTCTGACAGCGCGCAAGAACTTCCGTGCGTTGGTGATGGTGTCTAAAGGGAGATAGCAAACGATGTCAGCTCCTTCGTAATTCTTGCGCACTTCATAGCCCGACGGCGAGAAGAATGTAAGCAGAATCTTATACTCCGGATGTTCCTGACGCATCTGTTCTATTAGCGGGCGACCCTGTTCAAACTCGCCAAGCGATGCCGCATGGAACCAGACATATTGCTCGTTGGGATTCACTTTCTCCCGTAATACCCGTATGGCGTCACGCTCTCCTCTCCACATTTTCCTCACTTTCTCGTTGAAGAGACTGTAGAACATCACGCCAAGCTGGTATATATATATAATAATGTTGTACATTATTAATTATGCTTTTATTGTTTTACGACAGCACTTCTATTGCTTTACGCAGACGGTTCAAGGTTTCTTCCTTGCCGAGGAAGGCTGAGATATCGAACATTCCCGGGCCTTTGCCTTCGCCGACAAGCGTCAGACGGAATGCGTTCATCACGTCGCCGAGCTTGTATCCCTTGTCCTCGACCCACTTCATGACTACGGCTTCCTGTCCTTCCACGCTGAAGTCGCCGATTCCTTCGAGCACTCCGGCAAGCTCAGACATTACTTCCGGCGAGTTCTCCTTCCAACGTTTCTTGCGCGTTTTCTCGTCATACGCCGTCGGCGGAATGAAGAAGAACGAGCAAAGAGGCCACAGCTCGCGCACAAAACTTACGCGGTCTTTCATCATCCTCACCACTTCGGTAACGCGCTCCATCGTGGTTTCCACTCCGTTATTTGCAACAATAGGCGCAAACAAGCCGGCAATCTCCTCGTTGGTCTTATGGAGTATGTATTCGTGATTGAACCAAATGCCTTTCTGATAGTCGAACTTCGCGCCTGCTTTTGAACACCTGCTGATGTCGAAAGCCTCAACCAGCTCGTCAAGAGTGAAGAGTTCCTGCTCCGTTCCGGGGTTCCATCCAAGCAAGGCAAGGAAGTTTATAACTGCCTCGGGGAAGTAGCCGCTCTCACGATAGCCGCTCGACACCTCTCCGGTCTTCGGATCGTGCCACTCAAGCGGGAACACAGGGAATCCCAGACGGTCGCCGTCGCGTTTCGACAGCTTTCCCTTGCCTTCGGGTTTCAGCAGCAACGGCAGGTGGGCGAAACGCGGCATGGTGTCTTCCCAACCGAAAGCGCGGTACAGAAGCACGTGAAGCGGTGCGCTCGGAAGCCACTCCTCACCTCTTATCACATGGCTGATTTCCATCAAATGGTCGTCGACGATGTTTGCGAGATGGTATGTCGGCAGTTCGTCGGCACTCTTATAGAGCACCTTGTCGTCGAGGATGTCAGTCTTGACACACACATCTCCGCGTATCATATCGTTCACGTGAACCTCCTCGCCCGGCTCTATCTTGAAGCGGACAACATACTGTTTGCCGTCGTCGATAAGTGCGTCGACCTCCTCCTTAGTCATGGTGAGCGAGTTGCGCATCATCATTCGCGTGTGGGCGTCATACTGGAAGTTCTTTATCTCGTTGCGCTTGGCCTCCAACTCTTCGGGAGTGTCGAACGCGATATATGCTTTTCCGGCTTCGAGGAGTTGGTTTACATATTCCTTATATATCTCACGGCGCTCGCTCTGACGGTAAGGGCCTTTGTCGCCACCGAAACTTACGCCTTCATCAAACTTGATTCCAAGCCAACGGAAAGACTCCAATATGTATTCTTCCGCACCGGGAACGAAGCGGTTTGAGTCGGTATCCTCGATACGGAACACCAGATCACCGCCATGCTGGCGCGCAAACAAATAATTATACAACGCTGTACGCACTCCGCCGATGTGCAGAGCACCCGTAGGACTGGGTGCAAAACGCACCCTTACTTTTCTTTCTGCCATTGAATAATAATAAAATTTTGTGCAAATTTAATGTTTTTTTTTCAGTATTGGATATTTTTTTCGTATTTTCGCAATGTGTAATAATAATTAGACTGTAAGCAATGGGGAAATTCAGCATAAAAGAAAGAAGATATTGGCGCAATCTGCTCATACGCACAACTCTCATGGTTGTTACCGTGACCGTTATCGTCTGGTTTCTGCCGAGAACGGAAGGAAAGCTCTATCACTATGACGAAGGGCGGCCGTGGATATACAGCGAGCTTATCGCAAAGTTTGACTTCCCTATTTTCAAGACTCCGCAAAAGCTGAAAGCTGAACGCGATTCGGTGACGGAAGCATTCCTGCCTTACTTCAAGCGCAATGACGAGATAGCGAAAAGGAATATCGACAGATTCCTGTCTGACTTCAAGGACGGCATCCCGGGCATTCCTCATTACACCACCCACATAGCGAATGAGCTGCGCGAATTATATAAGACGGGCATCATGGAGACCGACCGCTACTCGAAACTGGCCAAAGACAGCACGCGCCAGATACGTATCGTAGACGGCAAACAGGCGGAACCAACCAACATACGGCAGTTTTATTCGACACTGAGCGCATACGAACAGCTTTTCGCCAACGACACGACAACCGCCACGAGAAGCATATTGCAAAAATGCAACCTGAACGAATACATCGAGGCGAACATCATCTACGACACAGAGCGCAGCAACACTGAGTTGGCAGACCAGCTCAGCCTGATTCCGCAGGCCAGTGGAATGGTGCTCGAAGGGCAGCGGATAATAAACCGCGGAGACATCGTCGACAGCTATACATTCCGTGTACTGAACAGTTTCGAGAAGGCAATGGAGCGCAGGAACGCCGCAGACAACGGCATCGTGGAGACGATTGTAGGTCAAGCGATATACGTCTTCGTACTTGTCTTGCTCTTTACGGGCTACCTTGTACTCTTCCGCAACGACTATTTTGACAAGACCCGGAGCATAACGATGCTCTATACGATGATTGTCATCTTCCCCATTCTCGTGTCGCTGCTGATGGTTTTCAACAAATTCAGCGTCTATATCATACCGTTCGCAATGGCGGCGATTTTCATCCGCGTGTTCATGGACTCGCGAACGGCCTTCATCACCCACACCACAATGACACTTATATGTGCCGTCGCGGTGAAATATCAATACGAATTTATAATCATCCAACTTGTCGCGGGACTCGTGGCAATCTATTCCTTGCGTGAGCTGTCGAAGCGTTCGCAGATATATCTCACCGCCGTACTCGTCACCGTGGCTATCTCGATGGTCTATCTCGCGCTTCAACTGATAGAGAGCGACGATGTGTCCAAGCTCGACCAGTCGATGTATATCCACTTCGCCGTAAGCGGTTTCCTGCTTCTCTTCGCCTATCCGCTGATGCTTGTCATAGAGAAGACATTCGGATTTATCTCTACCGTAACGCTCTTTGAACTGTCGAACACCAACAATGAGCTGCTCAGACGAATGAGCGAGATAGCACCGGGCACGTTTCAGCACTCCATAACGGTGGGAAATCTCGCCGCGGAGGTGGCAAACAAGATTGGCGCGAAGACTCACCTGGTGCGTACCGGTGCCTTATATCACGACATAGGAAAGATGGAAAACCCGGCGTTCTTCACCGAAAACCAGGCCGGAGTGAACCCGCACGACAAGCTGTCGGAACTTGAAAGCGCACACATTATTATAAATCACGTGGCCGAGGGTATGCGCCTTGCAGAGAAATACAATCTGCCCACCGTCATAAAGGACTTCATAACGACCCATCACGGCACGGGAATCACAAAGTTCTTCTACATTAATTATAAGAACGAACACCCAGATGAGGAGGTCGACGAGACTCCTTTCCGCTACCCGGGACCTAATCCTACCACCCGCGAGCAGGCCATACTGATGATGTGCGACAGCGTGGAGGCTGCGTCGCGGTCGCTACAGGAGTACACGGAAGAAAGCGTCAGCGCGCTTGTCAACCGTATCATAGACAACCAGATGGAACAGAAGTTCTTCGACGACTGCCCCATAACGTTCCGCGACATAAGACAGACTAAGTTAGTACTCATCGAGCGTTTGAAGTCGATATACCACACACGAATACAATATCCGGAGCAACAAAAAGAGACTAATAACAGGACTGTATAGTACTATGGCGCAATACTCGAGTATTTTTGGCACAGTACTCGAGTATTTTGGGCGCAGTACTCGAGTAATTCCGGCCTGATTACTCAAGTATTTTGGCTTCAGTACTGGAGTAATCCGGCCTTAAATACTCTGAGTATGGCGTAAAGTGTGTGCAAAGGTGCGACATAATATCTGATAAAAGACATCCCCTATATTTATCGGGTGAGCCACGAAAGCACTGCAAAAGTGCCTATTTTGAGAGTGAAAAACGAAGAGTTAAAAGCTAAGAACAATCGGTTTATCGTTAACAAAGATTAAACAAAACACCGATTTGATGGTGTTTTAGAACAATTTAGATACCTTTGCAACCAATTTTAGTACAAATATTTAAAATGAATAAACTTAAATTAGCAGCATTGGCATTATTATTGTCATCTGTAACGACAACTTTCGCAGGCGGATTGCTTACGAACACAAATCAGAACATAAACTTCTTGAGGAATCCGGCACGCGACGGTGCGATTGGCATAGACGGTGTCTACAGCAACCCCGCGGGCGTAGCGTTCCTCGAACAGGGTTTCCACGTATCGCTGAACTTGCAGAACGTCCATCAGACCCGTACCATAACATCCACCAATCCGGTGTTCGCATTGGGGAAGAACAACAACGGCAACGTGACGAAAAAATTTGAGGGAAAGGCCGACGTACCAATACTCCCGTCGGTGCAGGCAGCCTACAACAAAGACAAATGGAGCTTCCAGTTCAATTTCGCCATTACCGGCGGAGGCGGAAAGTGTGAGTTCGAGAACGGACTCGGCTCTTTCGAGAGCGTGGTCGGCACGATAGCGAGCCAGCTCGAACCGCTCGGAGTAAAAGGATATGACGTCGACGGATATATGCAGGGCCGTCAGTACTATTACGGTTTCACGCTCGGAGCAGCCTATAAGGTAACGGACAAACTCTCCGTTTACGGCGGCGCGCGACTTCTCTACGGCTCAGCTTCATACAAGGCAAAGCTCGACAACATTCAGGTGAAGACCGATGCGGGATACATTCCCTTCGGAGGCTTCCTTGACAATGCAGGCAACACCATCGCAGGAGGTATCGCTCAAGTAAATGCCGGCATTGCACAGGTGCAGGCGGGAATGGACCAATACACCGCTGCCGGACTGCCAATCCCTGACGCTCTCACACAGCAGATGGCACAATTGCAGGGGACTCTTGGTACGCTTCAGGGCACCCAGCAGAAGCTCGATATGCTCGGAGTCTACCGCAACGGCGTGAATCTTATGTCGGACCAGACCGGTTGGGGTATCGCGCCTATCATCGGCATCGACTATAAGACGGGCAACTTCAACTTCGCGGCTAAGTATGAGTTCAAGACCCGTATGCGCATGAAGAACAAATCCACGGTGAAAGAAGCGAGCATGATAGATGCCGTGAACAAGTTTCAGGACGGAACAGAGGTAGAGGAAGACTCTCCGGCACTGCTCACCCTCGGCGCACAGTGGAGCGTATGTCCTACTGTACGCATCAACGCGGGCTATCACCACTTCTTCGATACCGACGCCCACTTGTATCAGCACGCTGAAAAGGAACTCGACGGCGGCACGAACGAATATCTCGGTGGCGTGGAATGGGACATAACAAAGTGTCTTCAGGTGAGCGGCGGCTTGCAGTTTACACGCTATCAGCTCACGGATGACTACATGAGTGATATGTCGTTTGTCGTAAACTCTTACAGTTTCGGCTTCGGTCTGGGCTACCAAATCAACGATATGATAAAGGTAAATGCGGCTTATTTCCAGACAAACTACACCGACTACGAGAAGGTTATGTCGGCCGAGCCACTTATCTGCGACTCTTTCACACGCACAAACCGTGTGCTGGGTATAGGTGTCGACCTGAAATTCTAAATATATCGGTGCCTCTGTCTTCCCCATACAGACAGAGTCCCGGCACGCTCCGGCGCGGATGCTTGCGACAAGTCCGTCTTGAACCGACCGCAAGCATCCGCGCCTTCTTTTATTTTCATAAAAGCATCTGGTCCGATATTAAATTTAAATTTACAAAAAAACTGACAAATATTTGGCGGTTAAATGTTTTTTAGTAATTTTGCATAAACCTTAATTGTAACAAAAACAACACTGTCATGAGATTATATATATTCATAACCGCACTGCTATTAATCGCCTTTAGTCCTAAAAGCGTCTGCCATGCCGATAACGGAAGTATAGACGAGAAGCTCGTCAAATTAGACAAATGCCTTAAAAACAAATCCGCATACGACAATTCTAAGGAACAGAGAATACAGAAGTTGAAAGACGCCCTGAAAAAGGCGGCAACGGCAAAGACAAAGTATAACGCCTGCATCAAACTGTATGACGAATATAAGTCATACCAGTATGACTCGGCCTATACCTACGCCAACCGTTCGCTTGAACTCGCTACGAAACTCAACGACGACAATTACAAAGTGGAATCGGAATGTGCGATGGTCTTCTGTCTGGTCTCAGCAGGCCTCTACAAGGAGGCATTCGACAAAATGGAGGGGGTGAATGCAAAAAACGCTACGGCAGAATACAAGAAGATATACTACACCATAGCCGCACGGCTCAACTACGACATCTCGGATTACAACCACGCCGAGCCTTACCACAAAGAATATCTGAAACGCGGTAGCTGCTATACCGACTCCCTGCTTGCCGTCCTCAAGCCCAACACCACGGAATGGATGTATGCCGTAGGACAGCAGCAGATGAAGGAATATAAGTATGACGAGAGCCGCGGGACATTCATGGCAATGCTCAAGAAGGGCGGGTTCGATATGCACACAGGAGCTATCGTGACCTCGTGCATAGGATGGATGGCATGGAAAAACAATGAGGAGGAGAACGCGATGGAGTATCTCGCCGATGCCGCGACATACGACGTGATGTCGTCGACAAAGGAGACGACGGCGCTCAGAGGCCTCGCCGAACTGCTCTACAAGCACGGTGATATACAGCGCTCCACAAGCTACATACAGCATTCGCTTGATGACGCTAACTTCTACGGCGCAAGACAGAGGAAGATTGAAGTGGGCGAGATTCTTCCCATAATCGAAACCAACAGGTATAACATCCTGAAGGAAAAGTCGAATATGCTCATCGGAGGCATCATCATCATCTCGGTGCTCGTGGTGGTGATTCTGTTCACGGTGGTAAATCTTTACAGACAGAAGCGCAACCTGCAGGAAGCGCGCAACGCAATACGCAAAAACAACGAGGACATAAAGCACGCCTATACACAGTTGCAGGAGGCGAACAACATCAAGAACGAATACATCGGCAACTCATTCTATATCAATTCGGAGTTTATCGACAAGATGGAGAAGCTCTACCGCATGATAGACCGCAAGATACAGGCACGCCAATACGACGACCTGCGCTACTCGCTCAAGGAGTCGGTACTTAACAAAGAGCGCGACAATATGTTCGCTGTGTTCGACTCTACATTCCTGAAGATATTCCCGAACTTCGTGGAACAATACAACAGTATGTTCCCGGAGAACGAGCGCAAGATACCGGAGAAGAAGATGTCGCTTACAACCGAGATGCGCATCTTCGCCCTGATACGTCTTGGAATAACGGAAAGCGAACGCATAGCGAAGTTCCTGAAGTATTCGGTGCACACGATAAACACTTACAAGACTCGCGTAAAGAACAAGTCGCTCGTTGAGAACGACGACTTCGAGGCAAGCATCATGAGGATAAGTTGAATGCAGGCCACCACACCTTATATATATAATATAGTGTATGAAAAGATAAAGCCACGGACAATCTCTTGCCCGTGGCTTTCGCATTTTATAACCAACTTTACCAAAATGAAAATCTCATGTCATGTTGTCACCAAACCAATTCTTTGTCCCAATCGCTTTCCCAGCCCGTGAATCCTTTGGCCGGAGTCGCACCGGAGTTTTCTCCGCCAATCTCGATAGTCTCGCCGCCTTCCTTGTCGAACGCTTCGTTTCTATTGTAGCCAATATTGGGCGAAGCTTCAAGCAGGTTGCCGTTCTCAGCAACTATCACGAAAACCGCAGGGGCTATATAATTCCTTTTCATATCCATGTTTCTCCTTTACTATTTTACAATTACCTTATTACCATTAACTATATATACACCCTTCGGAAGACGTGGGAGTGAAGCGGGATCTGTGCTTATCAGCCGGCCACACAGACTGTATATGCCGCCATTGACATTGCCGCCGCCGTTTGCCTCCACTATGCTGATGCCCGTAGCATCGTCACCGACGAAACCGAACAGGCTCTCTATGGCACGTGCTCCTGCCTTGGTCTTCGGCTTAAACCATGAGCGCATATTCTTCATCGTGACATTCGTTCCCCAATAATACTTGCTGTCCGCAACCCAATATATCTTGTCACTGATCGCGTCATCGCCATTGTAATCAAGTCTACCTTCAAACGAATAGTCCGTTATACCTTTAGCGCCAGCCGGATCGACCTTTTTCACGACCTTATCATCACTATATTTCCCCATACCAACGGTAGCGGATGCGGCCGGTGTCGTGATGTCCTTGAACACGTAGACGTTGTCTTTGGGATCACCCTTCGTATTGTCAACGAAGAGCAGGAACGGCGTTCCGGCCTCGATTTTATCCGTACCGTTCTCATCGAAAGTTTTCGTGTTGTCGAGATAAACGAAGCGCAGCTTCACATCATAGCCCGGTGTTCCGAAGCCGTTGTCGAAGAGATAAGCTGCTCTTGCGAACGGTTCGGCAAGCGTGCCGTCCTCGCTTGTGGCGTTCTTGAGAATCTTTCCGTTCACGGTGAACGGGAACACCACGGAGTTCCACTTCTTCTTATTGAACGTGCGTGTGGCCTTGACGTCGGCGTGTTCCTGATAGACGACATCGTAAGGAGCGTCCTCCGACACGGTTTTGGTGAGCAGTCCGAGTATTCCTGCATTATTCTTGCCGTCGCGGTAGCCGCTAACCATGTCGTCGGTTGTCCCGTCCGGGAACACCACCTCACAGTTATTGGCCTTCACACCGCTGAATGCTGTAGAATCAGAAAAGAGAATATCTACCTTATTATCTGTATGCGTGAACTTATATTCAGTCACAACACGACCGTGATTCTGTCCCGGTGTGATAACACGAAGTCCGGTGTCAGTTCCTTTTTTTAATACAAGTTTGTCAATATCAGAGTCCTTTACTCCGTGGAAAGTAACATAATGGATTCCCGGGGTGAGATGAACACTACCTACATTATATTCTGTTGTAGGAGTCCAGTTACCACCAGTCACTGTTGTTGCTACCTTTTCGCCACCGTCTATTGAAAAACTCGGAGTCACAGTTTTATCATTTCCTGTTGCCATATATGCGGAAAGAATATAGTCTCCCTCATCCATTACACGGAAAGAATAGTTAAACCAATAGTCCAATCCCATATAACCGAGCTTGTAACCTGGATCTGGGTTAAGAGCGAAGATACCAAATCCTTTTTTCGTATCAGTAATATCAATATGGTAATCCGGATTAGCCGCTGAGCGGTCATCATGGTCTCCGTTATTAAACCATCCTACGCCATATCCCTGATTGAAGTCCTCTGCCTGTAGAGTCAGGCTTTCTGTGTCTCCTCCAATGGTACGTGCTTCACGTGCAGCGTTCTCGTCAACTTTATCGCCGCTATATGCACTCTTTACGAATACCTTACCAATCGCTCCTGGCATTACCCAGTTCTCATAAGGTTCCACTTTGATTTCCTTACCCGTACACGTTGCGGGCAAAGTGAGCCTCTTCAAATTCGTATTTGCGAATGCCTGTTTGCCAATATAGGTTATATCATTTGCGAGTGTAATATCTTCAGCTTTGGTTCCATTGAAAGTATCTGATGCAATGACAGCATCAGCATGATTAATAATATTCTGTATCTGCGCATTCTTCAATGCCGTACAATTCATAAATGCACCCGAGCCAATCATCACTTTATCGCCAGACGAGAACGTTACGGTCTCCAAAGCCTTACAACCTTTGAAAGCTTCCGCACCTATCGTCTCTAAGCCACTCGGCAGTATGATTTCCTTCAAAGTCTCATCATCTTTCATAGAAGCGAAACCTGCAGGTATCTGATTGCCTTCCACCGAGGCCTCCGAAAGGTCGATATTAGCTATCTTTCCTGCCGACACCAGGTCTCCGAGATAGTATATATCGTCCACGCTCATTTTTCCTTTCACCGTTATCTTGTCTATTTCCACAGCATTCTCCGCATCGTACGGATTGGAATTGGCATACGGAATGTTCCAGTCGAGGCGTAAAGCATCGCGCAGCGATATTCGTTTCTTGCCGTCGATGTTGTTCAGACAGACCTTTATCTCTCCCACATTGTCTGTCTTGGTGGTGAAATCACCGGCGTGCCATGTGTTTGTTCCGTCCACATCACGGTCATAAGGACGCTGTTTCAGACTTACCTGCAACGGAAAATCCCATGCGTTTTGGGTGAGGTCGAGATTGAAGCGGAACGTGTATCCATTAGGGAACTTGGGCAAATCAGAGTCCTGACCTATTGCTATACCGTGGATATTGCCGTTGCCCAGAGCCGGATCCGCAGATCTGGTCACCTCGAACATACCGCCCAACGGTGATGCCTCGGTGTTTTTCTCAACGTGATAGAATGTCTGGTTGTATGTTTTGCTACCGTATTCGAACGTTGCATTACCCGGTTGGCATTTGAATTCGAAGTTTGTGAAAGTATCATTCGAATCTGCCATAGGCAGAGACCACCGCTTATAATGATAGATTTTGAACAGCAGCGGCTCGCCATCGTCGCCCCATGCGTTCACCTGAGAGCCTGTACTGATGTCAAACTGATACTTGCCCGCTCCTATCTGAGGTATCGCGCTACCCTTAATCTCCGCATTATCGTCGCCATTGCCGGCATTCCAGCCGTATGTCCCGTTGGCTTCGGGAATACCGAATCCGTCCTTTGAGCCTCCGAGATAGAGTGCGCCATTAGTAAAATCAAGTTCTGTGCCATTTTTATATCGCAAATGCTCGTATTTATCCTGCACTTCCGTTGCTCCCTGATTGGCAACGGGAATGATGTCATAATATTTTCCGTTATAACCGGCACGCCCAGTCTCTACGGGATTCTTAATCTCGTAGTTGCCGCTGACACCGAGGAATGTGCCTTTGGTATCAAACCATCCGAAGGTGAATATCTTGTCGTCTGAGCCTTTGGCGTCACGCCACAACTCTGTAACAGTCTTGCCGTTCTTGAACTTATAGACTGCTCCCTTTTCCAGACTGTATATTTTACCAGCCTCAAGTACCGTACCAGAACCTGTCTCCACGACGAATCCTGAGACTTTCGTGAAATCACTTATCAGATATTTGTCGTTCTCTTTGCCTTGATACTTAAATGTAGCGTTGGCCCAAGACACACTCACCTTATCATTAAGAGCATTGTTGTCCTGTATCTTGATATTCAAATAATAAGTGCCGCCCACCTTCAGCCCGTCCATATTGTTATCACGACCTCCAGTCTCGGTAAAGCGGACTGTTTCGCCAGCAGGAATACTCCAGTTCGTTGCATCATTCCACCGCATTGTAGTCGCGTTGTCGGCTGTTGTCTGCTCACCTGACTTTTCTATGTAGAAACAAATGCCCAGTTTATCATTTTCTCCACCGTTACCGCGCAGTTCTGTACTGCCAGGGTTCTTTAAATCTATCCACCATTTGCCGTCAGTAAATCCGGCATCCACCGCCTGTAACGTTACTTTCGCCCCGGCGTATTGCCATAAGGCAGGAAGCGTCATGAAGACTGCAAACAAAAGCAGCCGCTTCATCTTGTAAAAGTAATTCTCTTTCATCGTCAATACTAAAAAACTCTATTATTAAAACATTTATCCATATCTCCTATCCACTAAATCCTACCAGCCGTCACCGTCATTCCATCTGTCATCCCACATATTGGAATGTCCCTTGCCCAACGCATCGGCCGGGTCTTTGCCCTCTCCGTCCGGATATACCGGCACTTCATCAGACGGCAGTTCTATTATCGGCCGTCATCGGAAGTAGACATCAAAGTGTTATTCTCCACCCTCACCTGCTCTATCCGCGGCTTCAAGTAGACCGGTTTCCTACCTTTCCAGCCACTCATCTCACCACCACCTTTCTGCCGTCACGTATGTACAAGCCCCTCAAAGGATTCGTCACACGCAGTCCTGAGAGCGTATAGTAAACCGACTGCCGTCCGCTCCCGGTCACACTGATGCGGTCTGTCGCCGTGATGCCGTCGCCGAAATCTATCGTCATGGCCTTGGCACCTGCCACCGACGACGTTCTGAGACTCAGATAAGCCTTGTTTGCCGCAATCGTCCCGCCTCCGTCCTGCACGGGATAGAAGCCAACGCCACGGCTGCCGTCGCTCAGTATGAAGTTCTTATAGTTGCCGTCCACCGCATATATATACGCAGGCTCTGTCACGCCGACAAGCCAGTTGGCATACGCCGCAGTGGCATCATCCATGAAAGGCACCTCATATTCACCGCTATTGCCACGCAGGAGTATTCCCTCCCCTGCCGGAACATCGGTCACGTTGCTTACAAACAGTTTTATGACTCCGTCAGCCGATGAGCCGGAAGTGCCCGAGGCGATATAGGCTTTCAATCCCTTCACCCCACTGAAATCGAGCGGTCGCTCACAGCAATAGGTCGCGAGACCTGTCCGACCGATGCTTATCACAACACTTGTCTGCGACTGCTCCGGCCCGGTAGAGCCGTCAAGATTGTCGGGATGGTCGGGATTGTCGATATATTCCACACCATTATAGGGTATGACGGGCAGCGTGACGGTGGTCTTGTTGTTGTTCTCGTTTACTTCCACAAAGAATCCTTTTCCACCGTTTTCTGTTGTATTGTCATCTATCCATGCCGTAACGTTATGCACCCCTTCCTCAGCAACCCAATAGTTCCAGCCGTTGCCAGTTCCGGAACTGCTGCCTCCGCCGTTTGCAGTTAGAGACTGGAACTCGTGCGAAGCCATGGAATTGTAATATGTATCACACCACGTTATAGGTGCGGCATTATAGTCTTTGCCATCCACTTGGAACTGCACGCCGTGCTTTATATTCCCTGGCGTGGCCTGGTCTCCGGCGTTCACGACCACGGCGGTGAAGCGCAGGTGGTCGCCCGGCTGTATCGTTCCGTCCGCACGCGAGAGATTCTCGTATGTAACATCAGTAACATAGAGGTCGCATCCGCCCGTAACCGGAGTGTAATCCCTGTTCACGGCCGTCGGCATATCCTCCACGTTGAATTTCTTTACTCGGCTGTTGTTGCCCTCATCGCTCTCGTCGGGCAGCCGGTTGTCATGGTCCACCATAGCCGTAACGGTATGTCCGCCGGCAGTGGCCGTCCATTCCACGCCCAGCCGCAACTCCTCTCCTGCCGCAAGTCCTTTGTTATATGAGTTGTTTATGACGTTCGTCTTGCCGTCGATGTCTATCCGCAATCCGATGACCACGCCCGACGGGATGTCGACGGTGCTGTTGTTGATGATTTTCACGGTGAAAACCACCCTGTCGCCTTTCTTCAGCGATGCCGTCCCCGACGCGTTCTTCCATGCTAATCCCTCAACGGCGAGGTCGTAACCGCTTATCCCCTCGAGCGGTCCGCCGCTTGCCGGCTCTGCATCGTCGGGTTCGGGAAGCCCCGGCAAGGTCGTCTGTCTGTTGTTCGCAACGGGTACATTGTCCACGGACACAATGTCGGCAGATTGCGAATTATACACTTGCGTATTTGTAAATGTTACATTTTTCACATCGCCTGCACCATTCCAGTTCGAGGAGCGCACGAAGACGGCGGCGAGGTTCTGCCCGAATATGTCCTGTATTGTTCCGCAGTTGACTACATAGTTGTTCTCGAACTTTATCCATTCGGTGTTCTGGAACCCATAGCCGGGAAAGTCTGTATTCACACGTATGCCTGCGGAGAGAACACCGTCGCATATATAATTGTTGTAGATTCTGTGCCGGTTGCCGCCGAATATGCCGATGCTGCCGGCGCGCCAGTCGAGTTCCACGGTGTTGTAACAGAACCTGTTGTCATGTTCGTCACCACATTCATGGCTGTGGTTCCACATCGCCAGGCCGTCGTCGCCGTTGTTGCGCACGGAGCAGTTATACACCGTAGAGTTGCTTGTGGCGCGGCAGAAGTTGAGTCCGTCGGCAATATTGTCGCGCAGGCGGCAGTTGACGACGCGTATGTTGTTGCCCAACTCGAACCACGCGCCACACTCAAAGTGCTGTATCCACAGGTCGTGGGCGAAGAATCCGTCCGGCCCGCCCTCCAAGCCTTTGTAGTTGGCCTCCTGATGATGGCGCGAGTTCAAGCGCGAGTTCAGATGTATGCCTGAGAGTTCCGAGCCTCCGCTGCATACCACTCCGCCACCGCCGGCCCCCGAGCTTGTAAACGTGATGTTTGTATGGAATATTCCCGCGCCGACAATTCTCACGCCGCCAGGCAGATACCACTTGCCGCCAATCTCATAATTTCCTTCCGGTATATATAATGTCTTGCTCTGACTCGCAGCCGCACTCGCCGCTGCCACGATATCATTGCCATAGTCTGCTGCGCTGACGGAATTGTCAGGACGCTCGGTCTTTGCCACTTTCTCTATCTCGAGGAAGTCAACGCCGTATTCCAGACCGTTCGCGCCACTGCTCTGAATCCTTATCTTGTCGCCCTGCTTCACGCCGCCTTCAATGATAAATCCCACCTCGTCGAAGGCGAAACACGGGATTCCGCCGCTTATATATGTGTCGCTGGCGTTGTCGGTATGCGTCGCGTCATAATACTGCCAGGACCAGTAAGAACTCAGCTCTATCCTGTCCTTCACGCTGCCGTAGACCCTCACATTCCGCTTTACGCCGTTCACGTATATGTCGAGTGAACCTCTTAAGCCATCAGTCCCGCCCGTGGCATCGGGCAGCGTGAAGCGCATCGTAACTCCCAGACCGCTCCTCACGGCTGTCCACTCGGCGTATGAGCCGGCACCGGGCAACGCTATATACGAGCGTTCCGAAGCCTGTGTGGCGATATTGCGCGGGTCGTAGTCGGCAGACATACGCAATTCTGCCCCACCACCAAGCAATGCGTCGACCGACTCATACCTTGTGTAGGGCATCAAAGCACCGACTCTACCGCCGGCATCCGGCTCCGGAACATTATAGTCGAAGGCCGCCGACGGCAGAGAAGTTGCAAAAAACGCACAAATTACCAATTTACAAAAACCTTTAGCTAACATCTTTTCCTCTTGTTTTATAAAGCTCAAACGCTGAAACGATTCAATAGCTTACGGTAGAACAACTTATTTTATTAACTGCCTATATCTGTGAAACATTCTCCGTCACAATCAATTACGCCACAAAATTATACGTTTTATCAATACCGTCAAATTCTTATTCAAAATGTATAACGTTATTTCTTTCAAACCGCATGGGGTTAGACGCGCTAACTTACTAATATAAAGAGAGATACAGCACATCACCATTGTTTCTCGAAAGAGTTTTTGTATAACGGTTTTCACAGTCATAGAATCCCTCATTTATAATATCCGGGACCAACAGGTCATGCTGGATAAGGATTTGGCTGTATTATACGGTGTTGAGACCCGTGTGTTAAATCAGGCTGTAAAAAGGAATAAGGAGCGTTTCCCCGAACATTTTATGTTCAGACTAACTAAGGAGGAGTGTTCAAGATCACAATTTGTGACCTTGAACGGAAAACGTGGAGAAAACATCAAATTTTTACGAATAACTCTTCTCAGAATCGCGTTTTTTCAAACAAACTCTCTCCTACTCTCAAAAACGCGAAAATACGGCTTTTTATGGTGTTTTGAGTTAACTGATTAGTAATCAGACGGTTATACAGATTTTAGGCAAAAATGCCCGTTTTTGAGGTCGTTTTAGGTCTCGTTATATTGCAACGGAGGCTCCGTTAGACGCCAACGGAGCCACTTTTGGCCTCCGAAACCTATCCCGTTGCAATGCAAAACGGCCTAAAACGGACTGCAAAAGTGGCACTTTTGAATGCTAACAAACGTTAAATCGCCCCAAAACGGCATTTTGTAGTTTCCTGATTTAGGTTGACTACTTGTATGTCTTAAACCTTGATAAAGTT
>ERZ809407.1033-NODE-1033-length-27342-cov-14.826804_pt1 | contig 27342 bp, 29 predicted proteins | sample MGYA00520792_ERZ809407 | MGnify/ENA primary metagenome ERZ809407 (study PRJEB31576, sample SAMEA3212665) | Homo sapiens | biome: human-gut; feature: human gut; material: fecal | place: Sweden | collected 2012 ...
ATTAGAATTTAAAATTTATCTATTTTATGAGTCCTTTTTCTTGACGTAGTACCAACAACGGATGGCATATTGATGGAACTCTTACTGACTGGAATTATACAATTATGGATGAAAGCTATGATACTGTAGCGATTATTCGTAAAGAAATATTTAATTTTACAGATACTTATGTCATTGATGTTAAAGATCCAGAAAATGCATTGGATGCACTTATGTTTGTCTTGGCTATTGATGCAGAAAAATGTTCTAGAAACAAACGACAAAATTTTTAGCACTCATCTCTTGACTGTGCCAAATAATTGTACTATGATATTAGCAGTTAAATGACATAAGTGCTAAGGAGGATTCAATATGCGCTATTACCCTAATTATTTTGATGACTTTTTCAACGATACTAAAAAACAAGATACAAATACTGTATTAAGAACAGACATTTATGAAAAAGATGGATATTATCAAATCTGCATGGAGGTTTGTGGTATTCAAAAAGAAAATATTCAAATCGAATTAAAAGATGGCTACTTAAAAATCACAGCTACTCGTAATATCAACAAAGAAGATACGCGTGTGCTTCGTCAAGAAAGATTTACTGGAACTTATTCTCGTTCTTTCTATATTGGTGAAGGCTATAAACAAGAGGATATCAAAGCTCGTTTTGCCAATGGAGAGTTATTTATCTTATTACCTACAAAACCTGTAAAGCATGAAGAAGAAACAAGATATATCAATATTCAATAGTGAGAGACTTGCGTCTCTCATTTTTTGGATTATACTATTCTTAATCAAGTGGAGGTATAGATAATGAGTGTATTAGATCAAAATATTGCGATCTTCAAATATTTTGAAGAAATCTCAAAGATTCCTCATGGATCATTTCATGAAGAAAAAATCGCAGACTATATAGAAAGTTTTGCGAAGGAACACGATTTTAAATATGTTCGTGATGACATGAATAATGTGATTATTTATAAGGATGCTACACCAGGCTATGAAGATCACGATACTGTCATGTTGCAGGCGCATATGGATATGGTGTGTGAAAAAAACAACGATGTCGATTTTGACTTTGAAACCGATGCTTTGAATTTATATGTTGAAGATGGCTGGTTAAAAGCGAAAGGAACAACATTAGGTGCCGATGATGGATTTGGCGTTAGCTACATGTTGGCCATTTTAAATGATGATACTCTAAAACATCCAAACCTAGAATGCGTTTTTACTGTGCAAGAAGAAGTGGGCCTATTAGGATCTATCCATTTAAAGAAAGAATACTTCCAAGCCAAGAAAATGATTGGTTTAGATGGAGGTGGTGAAGTTAGTACTTGTACCACAACAAGTGGTGGTCGCTATGCCTATGTCGATAAACCATGCACGTTTGAAGAAGTAAATAAACCAACCTATAAACTTATTGTCAAAGGATTAGATGGAGGTCATTCAGGTGCTTGCATTGATCAAGAGAAGGGTAACTCCATTAAAATCTTATTTCGAGTTCTACAAACATTAAAAGATCTTCAAATCGTATCTGTAAATGGTGGATTGAAAGAAAATGCGATTCCTAGGGAAGCTGAAGCAACTTTCGTTTCAGACATTAAGCCAAATATTGATTCTATCGTAAAAGATCTAAAAACAGAATTTGAATTTAGTGATAGTAAACTTGACATTCAATTGGAAGAAACAGACAAAGCGACTAAAGCTTTTACTTTAAAAGATACAAACGAATTGATTACACTATACTACTTACTACCAAATGGTTTGCAGCATAAGTCTATGGCTATTGAAGGACTAACACTAGCTTCCCTTAACTTAGGTAAGCTAAGAACAGAAGACAATGTTGTAAAATGTGCATTCTGTATTCGTTCCCCATTAGAATCTATGAAAAATGAATTAGGCAATAAAATCAATATGATTGCACAATTATGTCATGCAACTGAACATGAAGATACAAACTTCTGTGGTTGGAACTATGAAGCTAACAGTCCATTAAGAGAAAAATTAAAAGAAATCTTAAAAAAACAAGGCGTAGAAATGGAAACGGAAGCATCCCACGGCGGTATGGAAACGGGTATTCTAAAAGGATTGATTCCAGATTTAGATATCATCACATACGGTCCTATTGCCGAAGGATGCCATACGCCAGAAGAAAAATTAAACCTAGAATCTTTTCAAAAAGCATATAAAAACTTATGCGATTTGATTGCAGAATTGTAAGAGAAGTCTATACTTCTCTTTTATTTTGTGCTATAATACTTAAGCACATGGCGCGTTCGGCAAGCGGTTAAGCCACAGCCCTCTCAAGGCTGTATCACGGGTTCGAATCCCGTACGCGCTACCATTCATCAATTACTCCTTTACATAAAGGAGTTTTTTATTTTTTCATCATTAATATACACTTTATATACACTTTTTTTGAATTTTTCTATTTTTTGCCATGTTTTTATTTTAGCAAAAATAAAAAGTACATCACTAGATGCACTCTTCAATCTTTCGCTTTTCAAGATACTTGATTTTTTCATCATGGACCCATTCCATAATAACACGATAATTAGTCATTAAGAAATCTCTCCATTCTGGTTGAACAATAACTCTTCTTTTAAGACCTCTATCATTTTCAATAATATATGGAAGTCTATATTTTTCATTATAATCTTTAATTGTTTCTATAATATCTTTAGGTCGATTCCAAATTGGATCATTACCACCTACATCCACCAAAAAACTCGATAACAAACGATATGGTGTCTGCATGATCAATAGTTTCTTATATTCCTTTAAAGCTTCATCATGCTGCTTTACACAAATTACAATTTCTTGTTTCGAACAATTTTCAGGCAAATGCTTTTGGATGCTTAAAATCGCATTTTCCAATGCATTTGTACGCTTTTGATGAATCAACGGACCCAAGTGATACCCTTTTTCTACCACATCCTCATAGGCTAAAGAAATCATTTCATCCAAGATTTCATCAAATTCAATTGTATCCTTATAAATCATTAAATTTAATATGGCTTCTAACCAATAAAAGGAATAAGAAGAACTTGTAAATTCTAGAATCTTCTCAAAATAATCCAATCGTAGTTCAAAACTATATAAATCTAAGAATTGTAATCGCTCGACATCTAACATACCCTTATTTTATCAGTTCTGTGTACTTTTTAGAAGATGCTTTACACTTTTCTACAGGATATTTCTTCTTATTTTGTTCTAATTTCATCAACAAAATCTCTTCCATATCCACACCTAGTTTATCAGCCATTAAAATACAATAATTCATCACATCTGCCAATTCTTCACAAACATGTTGCTTATCATATTCATTATTCCATTGAAAGCATTCCAACAATTCTCCTGCCTCAATACTAATCGATTTAGCCAAATTTTCTGGATTATGAAACTGATCCCAATCTCTTTCCTCATTAAACTTTAAGATTTCTTCAACTGCCCTTTTCATCTTAATCCTCCATCATTCGATATTTCTTCGGTGATATGCCATACACCTTTTTAAATGCCTGAATAAAATATGTTACATTATTAAAACCAACAATCTCTGATATTTCCGTTACATTCAGCGTGGCATCTTTTAAAAGATTTGTTGCCTTCTGTAACCGATACTGAATTAAATACTCATATGGCGTTACATTTAACATCTTATTAAAACAACGATTGCATTGCGCAATACTCATCGTTCCTGCATCCGCAATATCTTTTAAAGAAAGTTCATCCGCATAATGCGTATGAAAATATATATAAGCATCACTTTTCCAATACTTCAATATCTACAATATCATCTATTTGTATTTGAATATTCTCTTTAAAATATAACACCTTATTCAATTCATCTATACGCTTAAAAGATAAAACGCTCTCCATGTACTGACCACCACTTTTTGTCTTATCCTTTTCAAAATAAGTGATTCTACATTTCGATTTCAAATGCATCAATTCAGTGATTTTCTCATTGATTTCAAGCTTTTCTTCATTTGATAAAATTCTTTTTTCCTGCGTGATTCTACCCTGTTCTATCACAGCTTCTTTATGACCTGTTAAAGCTGCAAAAGGCGCAAATTGAGCGGCACGATCTAACATCGGCATCTTGGGGTATTTACTTTTAGGACGATCCATTGTATACCATCTTTCATCCATTATGCCTTATGCCCTCCAATCTGCTCATTTCGCTCTTTGGCCTTTGCTCCCTTTTCAAAATCCGTTCCCTTTAAAATTGAATTCTTACCATACTTATTCTTTATTTTTAAAGTTACCTTTTGAAGATCATTTTCCTTCTTTAATTCTTCTTCATCTACATTTGAAAATAAATCCATCTGTTCAAAGCCACGATTCTTTTCATCAACCACTTCAATAGCTGCCACATTGATTCTTCGCACTAATAAACTAGAATCCACATGCCGATCATATACATCCAATATATTTTGAATTAGAATTGAATTCGCATTTGTCTTTTGAGGTAAATGAACAATTTTATGTAAGCTTTTCGGCAAAACACGTCCATAAAAATCAACCATTGTTTCACCTGTATATGCTTCATTTGTTTCATAACCAATTGTAAGAACCACTTTATTTGTCACCAAATGTTTATCCACCAAACTTAAAGCTAAAGATTCCACCATTTCCTTTACTAAAATCTTAGCCTTTTCTTTTTCATACCCACAAGATAAGACTTGTCCCGAACCAATACTATTCTTTTCTGGCTTATACGCCTTAATATCTTCCATTGTACAAGGTTCATATCCCCACGCATGATCAATCAATAGTTCAGCATTTACACCAAATGTCTTAAATAAAACATCCTCATGTTCTAAGCTAAAAGCACAAAGCTTGCCCATTGTATCAATACCTATTTTATTTAATCTTTTCTCATACCCTTTTCCAACACGCCAAAAATCAGTCAAAGGCTTATGATTCCACAACAATTTACGATACCTATACTCATTTAAAGCCGCAACACGAACCCCATTTTCATCTGGATCTTTATGTTTGGCCACAATATCCATTGCCACCTTGGCAAGATATAAATTGGTACCAATACCTGCCGTAGCCGTGATGCCAGTTGTTTCATAAATATCTAGAATCATTTTCATCGCAAATTCTTTTGGTGTTAAACGATACGTATTTAAATATGGTGTCGCATCAATAAACACTTCATCAATAGAATATACATGAATATCCTGACTTGAAACATACTTCAAATATATATTATAGATTTGCGTACTGATATCCAAATAGTATTTCATTCTTGGAGGTGCAATTAAAAAATCGACTTCAAATCTAGGATTCTGCATTAGGACTTCATCATCTGCTGACTTACCATCAAAACGCAAAAGCCCCTTTTTCCTTTTAGCATTCACATCTCTAACCTTTTGATTCACCTCAAACAAACGACACCGTCCACCAATTCCATACTGCTTTAAAGAAGGCGATACCGCTAAACAAATTGTTTTTTCTGTTCTAGAAGTATCCGCCACCACAAGATTGGTTTTTAAAGGATCCAATCCTCTAGAGACACATTCACAAGAAGCATAGAATGACTTTAAATCGATAGCCAGATAAATCTTTGAGTTCATGAACGAGTAATCTTTTTAAGAAGACCATTTAATTCATCCAAACCAGAAGTCACTTCATTCAATTGACCTCTTAACGTAGGAATCATCTGTTTCATTTCTTCTTTGACAGCTTGTTTCTTTTTTTTCTTTTGATATTTCTTCACCATATTTATTATATTCATATTTAAAACTCCAATCGCATTTGGTACCACACTACACCGCCATGAACACTTGAGGATACACCCTCATTTTTAAATCCAAACTTACTATAGTAAGGCACCAATCTATCTTTACAAGTTAACACTAACCCTTTTCGCTTTTCTTGTCTAGCCATATGAATCATCGCATTCATGATCTTCGCGGCATAACCCTTTCTTTGATAATCCGGCAAAGTATTTAATCCAAATATCATTTGCCAGTCCCCATCTTCATCATGCATCGAAGCATCACTATACATTTCATCCGTTAAATCTCTTTGGTTTGTACAAAAGCCATCGAGAAAACTAATCAATCGCTCTTCTTCAAACAAAAGAAGAAAATGATTCGCATATACATTTAATCTTTCTTGAATCTCTTTTGAAGTCGCTGCTTCATTGGGTGGAAAACAAGTCGCTTCTACCTTAGACAATATTTCTGCATCTTCAATCGTTCCTTTTCGAATCATGAAATCACCTCGTACGTATTATACCAAAAAAGAAGTGATTACTCACTTCTTAATGCCTCTACAGGATCTTTTTTACTCGCAATCTTGGATGGAATCAATCCTGCAAGAATGGTTAATACTAAATCAATGAAAATCAAGAATACAGCTCCATTGACTGGTAATTTGGCAATATGCGCAACACCAGTCATATTCTCAACGACCACACTAATTGGAACATTTAATACAAGTGTAATTAGTATGCCTAATACACCACTAATCAATCCAATAATGAATGTTTCTGCATTAAATACACGCGTAATATCTTTCTTACTAGCACCAATTGATCGTAAAATACCAATCTCTTTTGTACGCTCTAATACTGAAATGTAAGTAATAATACCAATCATAATACTAGATACAATGAGAGATACAGATACAAAGGCAATCAAAACATAACTAATGATATTTACAACACTTGTTACTGAACTTAACATCGTTCCAATAAAATCATTATACGTAATCACATCGCTCTTTGTCTGTTTCTTATTATAAGAAGTAATCAAATCACTCAGCTTTTCTTTTCCATCAAAACTTGACGCATACAAAGAAATCTTTGTCGGAGTTGAATAATCTACAACACCAAGTTTTGTCAAATTCGAATCATACGTCGCATTGATATTCTCATTATACGTATTCATGTAATTCATCAATTCTTCTTGCGACATACTTGAAAGCTGCATCATCTGCTCATTTGTAAGATTTGACATGCTCATCTTTTGACCTGAAGCAAACTCTGTTTGCGTAAAGATATTGATATTTGGATTTGTCTTTTGTTCTTTTACAATTTCAGCATTCTCCGTCTTAGAAGTTACATACTCTTCCATAGCCTTTGTATAATACACACCACCCATTGTTGGTTGTGAAACCGTGGATTCACTTGGCTTAATAATTCCAACCACCTTGATTTCAGGACTCTTCGAAACAACATCCTTCATATACGATTCATTTTCACTTTGGTTGATCCACAAACCATTTACCTTTTGATATAAATCGCTATTTAGAACCAATCTAAACTTCAAATTTAAGATATCGTCCACACTATAAGATTTTAGATTTGTCTTTGAAATCTTGTCCGTCTCTCCATTTAAAATCTTCTGATAATTTTTAACCAATTCATCCTGATCTAATAATCCTAAGGAATAAAGTGCATAATCCGTAATCTCATTATTTTCATCGACCTCTAAAGCCACCTCATTATAGTTTGTTGGCCACTTACCTTCGACAAGCTGATACTCATCATCTCGAAGCTTTTTCGATTCGGGTAAAGAAAGCCACACTTGATCATTGGTCATAGCACTTGAATCCATGAATTGCGATTGAATGGACATCATATCCGACATTCCTAGTTTATCCAACAAACCATTTGGCGATACTTGCACTAAGCCCGAATCTGTATTTTCATTATAAACCTGAAGATTTAAATTATAATCATACTCAATCGCTTTCGCCGTCTTTCTAAATTCTTTACCCTTATTACTTTCAATATACGATTTAAAAGCCGATAAGTTATTCTTTTTTGAACTCGATAAAGATTCTAATACATCCTCCACATAAGGACGAGAATAGATTTTAGAATCCGTATGTTCTTCTGTCTTTTTCTTCATACCCATCATCGTTGTCATTAACGTAGACATATCACTTGAATTAGCTTGAATCTCAATCGGATAACTGGCCATAGTATCATTTTCCATTTGATCAATGTAGGACTGCATACCATGAGACAATGACATAATCAATGCGATTCCAATAATACCAATGCTTCCGGCAAAAGAGGTTAAAAATGTACGTGTCTTTTTTGTCATTAAATTATTTAAACTTAATGAACAAGCCATTTTAAAAGACATGCCTGGTCTTTTTAACACACTCGTATCCACATTGGTTTCTGATTCATTAAAAGGATTGGAATCCGATACTAAAGTACCATCCTTTAAACGTATAATTCGACTCGAATATTCATCGGCCAATTGCGGATTATGGGTAACCATAATGACAAGCTTATCTTTTGAGATATCCTTTAAAATCTCCATAATCTGCACACTTGTTGCACTATCCAAAGCACCAGTTGGCTCATCGGCCAAAATAATATCTGGATTATTGACAATAGCACGGGCAATGGCCACTCGCTGCATTTGTCCACCCGACATCTGAGTTGGCTTTTTATGAATTTGATCCGAAAGTCCAACTTTATTTAAAGCCTCTATAGCTCTTTTTCTTCTTTCCTCTTTGTTGACTCCCGTTAGTGTTAAAGCCAATTCTACATTACTTAAAACACTTTGATGCATAATCAGATTATAAGATTGAAACACAAAACCAACCTGATGATTACGATACGTATCCCAGTCTTTATCACTATAATCCTTTGTACTCTTTCCATTGATACTTAAATCACCAGAAGTATAATGATCTAAACCACCAATAATATTTAGAAATGTAGTCTTGCCACATCCACTCTGTCCAAGTATTGAAACAAATTCATGTTCACGAAAAGAAAGTGATACACCTTTTAATGCATGTACAATTTCATCTCCTGAAACATAATCTTTAATAATATTTTTACATTGAAGCATAAAAAGCCCTCCACATTTTCTTAATTATAGAAAATTATCTCTTGATTTTTCAATCGACTGATTTTAACATATTGTTACGAAAGCAACAGGTGTTGATTATGAATAGAAAAATACAAATGACAAAAAAATTAATTCGAGAAGTTTTATTCGAATGCCTAAAAGAAAAAGACATCAATAAGATTACCATTTCTAGCTTATGTCAAAAGGCTGATATCAATCGTTCCACCTTTTATAAGTATTATGGTAGTCAATATGATGTCATTAAAGAAATGGAACAAGAAGTCATTCAATTGATCAATGAACAATTAAATGATCAGCCAAAAGAAACTTCTTTTATCCAATTACTCCAATTTTTAAAATCCAATAAAGAAACCATCAAAATCTTTTTTGAATGTAATGTCGACAATGAATTTCCTAAACAAGTTCTAGCACTCGATTCCATCAATAATCAGCTTGAACAAGTCTCACAAAATAATCCATACATCAAAAACTACATTCTTTTTGGATCCTTGGCAACCATCCAACAATGGATCGATGCAGGATGTATTGAATCTTGTGAAGAAATTGCGAATATCATCAATCACATTGTAGATAAACTGGTGAATTAACCAAGAACACGGTTTCTGTATACACGAATGGATATCATCATCGAAATAAAATATAGAAAAAAACTTGTAATCAATAAACCTACACTAAACATTGTAGGATCTAATGTGTTCAATAATGATTCAATCGATTGAAAGAACTTAGGAATAAATTGATTTAAGAAAGCGAATAAGAAGGTACATCCAAACACAACCACAAATAAAACAATTCTTCCTTTTTCGTTGCCTTCCTTTAATTGAAAAGGCAAAGATAGAGCTAACAACAACAAAGCGGTTGATAAGATTATAAGTGTTTCCATGAAGCCACTTTTGCTAAAACAACCTAATATTGTGACAAACACAAAACCAATCCCTGTAATAATCAAAGAAAACAAATATTTTTCTTTCACATAATCCGATTTAGAAATAGGTAACGTAAACAAAGTCTTTAAGCCGTGATTGGCTTCATCATACGAAATTGTAGATAAGCTTAATATCGCAAGAAACATCAAAATATAGCCTGTCGCAAATGAAATATCATTTATCCCACCAATGATTCCAATGCACACCATAAACAATATGACTTTCTTACTTTTTATCATCAACAAGAAATCTTTGACTAACAAACCCTTCATATAGTTTCCCCCTTGATCATATATTCCATCAAATCATCAATATGTGCTTTTTCAATGACTAGATTTGGATAGTTTTCTACATAAAATTGTCTTTCATTTGTAAGATACGTCGTGCCTATCCTTTTTAATGCATAGCTTAAATCCACAGTTTCATCTACACCCTTTAATAATGCATATGATTCTAAATCCTGTTCTTGTAGAATGATTTTTCCTTTTTCAACAAAGTAAAATTCATCACACAAGCCTTCCAAATCACTTGCGATATGCGAACTAATCAATATGGAAACCTCTTCATTTTGTTCCATATAATCCCGCAACAAATCTAACACTTCGTTTCGTGCAATCACATCTAAACCACTCGTTGGTTCATCCAACAATAATATTTTCGCATGAAGACTTGTCACAATAATGATCTTCAGTTTTGAAAGCATACCTGTAGAATATTCTTTTAATGGTTTCTTTGGATCCAGTTCAAATCGAGAAATCATAGAATCAAAATAATCACAATCAAAATGTGTATAGGAATACATTAGAATCTTTTTAATTTCAAGAACATTTAAAACCAAACTAAAACTCGAATCATTCCATACAACACCAATTTCTTCTTTATTCACTTGATTTGTATGTTTATCATCATCTTCAATTAAACCAAGATACAATTTAAACAAAGTGGTCTTGCCAGAGCCATTACGACCAATTAAAGCCGTTATTGTTCCTGGCTTTAATTCAAGTTTACAATCCAATTTAAAATCATTATATGTCTTTACAAACCGCATATTCTTATTCCTCCATCAAGATTTCAAATAAATCTCTAATTTCATCCTGTGATAAATCATAAGATTTCGCTTTATCAAGTACCTTCTCTAAATTCTTTTGGATCTCAACTACACGCTGCTCATGTACCAAGCCAGGATTTACCCCCAACACAAACGAACCCTTACCTTGAACCGTTCTACATAAGCCATCCGCTTCTAATATGTCATATGCTTTTTTAACAGTTAAAGCCGATATTTTTAAATCTTTTGATAGACCACGAACACTCGGTAAAACATCTCCTTCTTTTAACTTACCATCCACAATGTTTTGTTTCACTTGATTCACAATCTGTTCATAAATAGGAATCATTGAACTATTATTGATAATAATCATTGTATCACCTTCTATATAACAGTATATATCAGTATATATCACTTGTAAAGAAAAAAATTAGGATACAACCATCCTAATTCAAATGTCATCGTTAAACTATAACGTGCATATAGAAACTGAGCCGTGCATTTAGCGAGACAGAACACTAACCGTTAAAGTACAAACGGGTAATACTCACTTGAAACGGTGAAACTAAAAACGAGTAACGTAGTCTAGAATTAGACTAATGTTTTCGTGAAACTAAGCGTTACGTTTACGAAAAAGATTTATTCTCACTTCATGAAACTAAGAATTGCGTTTGCTTATTCGTGCTCAATAAAGCACAAAAAACAAAGAAACATTAAGTCTCTTTGTCCTTAGGTGTTCGAGATGTAATCACAGATGTTCTTAGATGTAGGTGCTTTCGATGAAGGTCTTCTCTTTTTACAACTTGGACAAACCATCCTCACGGAAACCTCCAAAACACTCCCCATAGTTAAATAGAAGGCATAAAAAAAGCGGATAAATTGATGAGGTTTACCCGTTACTAGTTTTGTCTTTACATCGACAAACTTGAATTTATAGTTCCTGTATTTCCTTGCCGCTGAGGTACTCCACGTCTATTTCAAAAATTTGCACAACCTTTCCTGCATGGGCAATTTCCTCATCAACTAACTGTTCGCTGGGATAGTATTTCATTGCAAATCGTTTTAACAGAGTTGTTGCTCTTGCACCGGATTCTACGAGGTGGCATCTGCCGAATACCACAACGCTCTGCACAAACGGTGCCCAATCTTCTTCTTTGATGGTTTCATTTCCATATACCGTGAAGCATACTTTGTCACAGGCACGCAGTGCATCTACTTTATGACCTACACGTGCTCCATGAAAATAAATTTTCTGCGCATCGTCATCGTAGACATAGTTGATAGGAATTGCATAGGGATATCCGTCATCTCCATTTACGGCAAGAATGCCACGTCGGCTGGACTGCAAAAGAGCCTTTGCCGTGTCAATGCTGATTTCATTTTTCTTTTTACGAATTGTTCTAAACATGATATTGCTCTCCTTTTTACGCTGATACAAATTCTAATTTATCTAGCTAAATAATATCATACACCTTAGTTTTTAAACATTTGCTATATTAACCAATTTAGCTAGAATTACAATTCTCTTATTGTTATCTCTTGTATCACAAGTAACCAATGTCGTTAATCGATCATCTTTATTTACTGAAACACCAGTTTTATATAATCCTCTATTAATGAAATCTGATATAAAGGCATTAATCTGCTTATCAAGTTATATGCAGTAACTACATAGACAAAAATTGCTACACCTGCAAATATCATAGCATCTTTCTTTGCACCATTATCATAACACTCCCTTGCATTCGTCAAAAAGGTTAATCCCATAAATTCAAACATAATTGGCAGTGTTATATCAGTAGACACTATGTTCATCAGTCCAAGAGAACCGAATATAATGGTTAAAACACTAAATATTGCTTTCTTGGTACGCTTAAGTACTTCTCCTTCCAACTTCTGTTTCTTTTTTAGATACACTCATTTATTCGAGATTTTTTATAACTAAGTTGTAATTGCTATCATAATGCAGTCCAAGTTCTCTACACATTCTATCGTTTACCTTATCTAAGGTTTTTTTGTATTCTGCGTACTGTGGAGATAGCACCATCAAATTAGGAATGAATATGTCGTTATATCCTTTATCTTGGAACTCTTTCTGCATTTTTCTCTGGGCAATAAATGACGGATGATATTTCATAATGCCAGTTTTCATTTTAGCACCTTTCTTTACCATTTCTTTTAATTTTTCATATTCGCTTTCACTCATATCACGATAATAAGCTATCATCTCATCTGCAGTTCTTGTTTCCGGTACAATCCCACCTGCTATTTTTACACCTATTCCCATAATAAAAGGAACTTTCAATGTCGTTTCATCACAATACTCTAATATGTTCCGTAAGGCTTGCTTCTGCTCCAGAGTCTTTAATCTCACATTAAGAAATGGTTTGAAGTGACTTTTTAAGTAATCTCCCCATTCTTTCCCCGGTAATAAAGACTCAATCGCATTTTCGACAGTTTGGTAATCAAGTATCTCATTTGCCTTGTCTGCATTACCATCATCTATAAATTGCTTCAACGCTTCAAGTTCTGAGTCCTGTAAAATTTTTTCCTGTAATTTTTCCTGATAAATACGTAAAAGAATACTTTTATCATCTTTTTCCAAAAGGGTTTGTATATCTTTAATACCAATCCCAAGCTTTCTATATACCGAAATTTTTTTTAAAGTTTTAACATCTTGCATGGAGTAGTTTCGATAGCCGTTGCTATCTTTATCTACTGACAACAATCCTTTTTCTTCATAGTATTTAACTGCACGCTTTGTCATTCCGACTTCCTTAATAATTTCATTTAATAACATCGGACAATTCGATTTATTGATTGATTTTAACTCAAAATATAAGTGGTTTGTAGTGAGGAAATATATGGTGTTTAATTTTCATACAAAAAATTTGTAACACCATCATATTACCAATAAAAACTTGTAAAACCTATATCGCTTTATAACTGTTTTCATGAAACTAACAGCTTTTTTAAGAAAAAGATTTGTTCTCACTTCATGAAACTAAAAATTACGTTTGCTTATTCGTGCTCAATAAAGCACAAAAAACAAAGAAACATTAAGTCTCTTTGTCCTTAGGTGTTCGAGATGTAATCACAGATGTTCTTAGATGTAGGTGCTTTCGATGAAGGTCTTCTCTTTTTACAACTTGGACAAACCATCCTCACGGAAACCTCCAAAACACTACCCATGGTTAAATAGAAGGCGTAAAAAAAAGCGGGTAAATTGATGAGGTTTACCCGTTACTAGTTTTGTCTATACATCAAAAAATTTCTTTGCGTTATTATAGAAAATATCTTCTAAACCTTGTTCATCTACGCCACACATTAATACTTTTTGCATCTCAACTGTAGGATGATGGAAAGGAGTATCCGTTCCAAACATTATACGATTATGGCCAACCGTATCATACGCTTCTTTAATTTTTGTATGCATAGGCATACCCGACATTTCCAGATAAATATTTGGATATCGTCGAGCCATTTTTAATGCTGCATCAATATAAACTCCATGACCATGTCCCATATGAATCATTAGTACTTTACAGTTGGGATGTCTTTGGGCAAGTAATCCAATTTGCCAAGGAAGTGAATAAGGAGGATGCCCCGAATGTATACAAACAGGAATACCATATTCTTCGCCTTTATCTAATACAGGATCTACGATTTCACTATCCGCACAATACGCATGACGTAATGGCTGTAGCTTAATGGCCTTAAAACCAAGCTTTACATATTTATCAATCAAATCTAAACAATTTGGCTCTAAAGGATTCACATAGACACATCCTTCAATACGTCCTGGATATTTCTGCATAGCCTTGTAAGCTTCTTCATTATCTAAAACACAGATCATTGTCGTTTCAATTTCATATGTATCCATTAACGAAATTAATTCGTCTGCATCCATTTTTACATTGGCCCATCCACCAATATATCCTAAATGTGCATGTGCATCGATTTTTTTCATGCGACAACTCCTTGCAAAGATAATACTTTAGATTTAGCTAAGATATTGGCAACAATCGCATAAATAACAAGTCCCATAATCGTTTGAGCTAAAAGTCTAGGTACAGACGCAAAGGCGACTGTTGCTGTAAATAAAGGAATCTTAAATAGTGTATATGCGAAACATTGAAACAAACCGCCAAGGATAGCTCCAACGATCCAATCTAATTTTTCATTGTTTCCCTTTTCAAGTACAACACCCATAATATATCCCATTATGAATTTAAAGATAAATGTAGGAAGCACCCAAATCATGGCTCCAGTCAATAAATCACTTAATGCGGCTCCTAAGCCTGCAGCTAAAGCCCCATCTTTTTTACCTAAGACAAGTACAGCTAAAAATGCCATACAATCTCCCATATGTGTATATCCTCCAGTTGCTGGATTTGGAAGTTTAATTGTAAATGTACATACGAAGATCAACGCGATCATTAAAGCTGTTTTGGCAATTCTTTTTGTTGTTTCATTTGTCATAATCATTTCTCCTTTTTAAAACTTGTCCTTATATTATCATTTTACTGTATCTTTAAAATGTACAGTTTTAACTTAGTTTTAAGGGACAGTAATTCAAGAATCATTTAAGGATTACATGCTTTCATAAACACATGAAAAAATTATTCATAACACTTCTACTTACATAACGATATTACCGTTTCTGCCAAAAGCACAAAACAAACCATTATGATCGATGCCGTTCATGGAGGATATGATGTAGGAGCTGAAAGCAACTATGGCGATTATGAAAAAAATATCAATTTAGATATCGCACTACTTGTTGGAAAACAACTGAAATCATACGGCTATAAAGTTGTATATACACGTACAAGTGACTCTGTTTCATGGTCAAATGATAATACAGAAGATTTACAAACGCGTTGTGATTTAGCAAATAAAAAGAATGTAGATCTCTTTGTATCCATACATTTAAATTCAAGTGTATATGAAGCCAAAGGATATGAAATCTATTGCGATTTCAACAACAAGAATACGGTGAAATTGTCTAACTCCATTCTTAAACAACTTGATCAATTGGATTATTCAACCAATAGAGGCTTGTTAGACACTAATGAAACACCATTGTATATTGTCAAAAACAACAAAGTGGATGCTATTTTGATTGAAGCTGGCTTTATATCGGATGATTCGGATTTATATTATCTTAAAAATCATACTAACAATATTGCCACAGCCATTGCCGTAGGCATCAAAAAAAGTCTGAATGAATAATCAGACTCTTTATTTTGCAAATTGAGCATTATACAATCTTGCATAAACTCCATTCATATTCAATAATTCTTCATGTGTGCCTTGTTCAACGATATCTCCATGTTCAAGCACCAAAATCTTATCTGCATTAATGATTGTAGATAAACGGTGTGCAATCACAAAACAAGTACGATTTTCCATAACTCGATCCATTGCACCTTGAAGACGTCTTTCAAGTCTTGTATCTACACTACTCGTAGCTTCATCTAGAATCAAGACTTCCGGATTTTTTAATAGAGCTCGTGCAATCGTTAATAATTGTTTTTCCCCTTGACTCACATTACTTCCCTCTTCATTGATCAAAGTATCATAGCCATCGGTTAAAGTACGTATAAAGTGATGGACATTGGCTTGTTTTGCGGCTTCTACAATTTCATTCTTTAACGCCTTCTCATTTCCATACGCAATATTTTGTTCAATACTTCCCTCAAACAACCACGTATCTTGTAGAACCAACGCAAATAATTTTCTTAATTCATGATATGACAATTCTCGAATATCAATACCATTAATTTTTATACTTCCACCCTTTACATCATAAAAACGTAGTAATAAGTTTGTCAATGTTGTCTTACCTGCTCCTGTAGGACCTACAATAGCGATGGTTTGACCTTGATGTACATCAATATTAACATCCTTCATTAATAGATTATCATCATATCCAAATTGTACATGATCAAATTCAATCGTGCGAACTTCATCAATTTGACATTTGGATATAACATCCTCTTCAATTGGTTGATTTAAGAAAGTAAATAAACGTGACATGGCACTAAAGGCAGATTGTACTGCACTTGATAATTGAGATATTTGAGAAATCGGATCGTTGATTTGCCAAATATAACGAATAAAAGCTTGTAGTTGCCCTAAAGCGATAGTTCCATTTAATACTTGAAGACAACCAACAAGGCTTGCACAACCAATACTTAAATAGGTAATCAAAGAACATAATGGATTGATCAAACTTGATACAAACTGCGCCTTAAAGCTAGATACACGCATTCTTTCATTATCTTTTTGAAATCTTTCTAAAGCATGTTCTTGTTGATTATAAGAAAGAATCTCACTATATCCATCATACAATTCATTGATGGTACCATTCAAATCGGCTAATGTATTTTGTTGATCATCAAATAGAGGCTGTGATTTCTTAACGACAAATTTTGATAAAAGCGCAATAACAGGTAATGCCACTAAAATGATACACGTCATTAGTACATTGATTCTTAACATCATGAATAGCACAAAAGTGAATGTACATATAGCTGAAATTACTCGTGATAAAGTTTGTTGCAACGCATTCGATAATGTATCCACATCATTTGTGATTCGTGATAATAACTCTCCCGTTTTTTCTTGATCAAAATAAGATACAGGTAAATGATGAATTTTATTCTCAATCGCATTGCGCACATCAAACATCGTCTTCTGAATCGCATCCGTCATAAAAACAGCCATTAAAAATTGAGATATTGTCTTCACAATATAGATGGAAAATAAGATACATAAGATATGTACAACTTTATCTACCTGAATTGGTTGATGCGCTGAAATATCTGCAGCTAATTGCGTAGTAATCATACCTTCTACAGTTGGATTTAAGGCAAAAGTCACTTGGGCTGTAATAACCATTAAAATTCCAAATAACAATTTAAAACGATACGGCTTTATAAACACAAACAGATGAGATAGACATTCAGTAAACTTCATTTTCTTAGTTTCTTTCATAATCATCCAACTCCTTTTGTGTTAATTGTGAATGAGCAATCTCTTGATACACACTACAATCCTTTAATAATTGTGCATGTGTTCCCATTCCAATAATCTGACCTTCATCCAAAACAATGATCATATCCGAATCCATAATGGTAGAAATTCTTTGGGCAACCACAAAGAAAATCGCATTCTTTACTTCAGGTTTTAATGCCTTTCTTAATGTTGCATCCGTTTTAAAATCTAAAGCACTAAAACTATCATCATAAATATAAAGGGACGGCTTTTTTAAGATAACACGAGCAATCGATAACCTTTGTTTCTGACCACCCGAAATATTCGTTCCATCCTCTGCAATTTCATCTTCATACCCGTGCTCTCTTGTCGAAATAAACTCGCTGGCTTGCGCAACCGTTGCTGCATGAACCATCTCTTCAACACTAGCCTCAGGCTTACCAAAACAAATATTCGATTGAATACTTCCCTTAAACATATGTGCCTTTTGTGCAACATATCCAATTTGGGTACGTAAACTCTCTAAATTATATTTACGAATATCAACACCATTGATTTCAATCAATCCACGACTTACATCATAAAATCGATTCATTAATTTGACTAATGTACTCTTACCAGATCCTGTACTTCCAATCACGGCAATCTTTTGTCCTTTATGACATGAAAAATCAATGTTCTTTAAAACGGCTTCTTCTCCATTTGGATAAGAAAAACTGACATCTTTAAAACTCAATGTTTGAATTGAATCCAATTGAATAGAATTTTCATCATTGATAATACTTGGCTTTGTATCCAACACGTCCATAATACGCTTAGCCGATACATTCGCTCTAGGATACATCATAAACACCATACAGAAAATCAATACAGACATCATAACGTGGAATAAGTATTCTACAAAGGCCACTACATTTCCTAAGGTAATCGCATTAGAATTTAGTAAAGTACAACTTAAATAGTATACGATCACCGTTGCGATATTCATCAAAAAGAAAAAAGATGGTTCCGTACAAGACATCAATTTAAATAGTTTTGCGCTTTGATCTCGATAGAAATCATTTTCATTAGAGAAACGTTTCTTTTCATACTCTTGTTTATTAAAAGAACGAATAACACGAATTCCCGTAATATTTTCACGCAAAATTTGATTAATGTGGTCAATCGACTTTTGTTGGTTCTCACTCAATGGTTCACTTACTTTGGCAACAATGATCACGCCCAAAATAACAACAGGAATCGTAGCTAAGACTACATAAGATAGTTCTAAAGAGATTTTTAAAATTAACATAACCGAAACACACATCATAACCGGTGTTAATAATGCAGATTTTAAAATCACATTTAAAAATAACATAATTTGATAGGCATCATTATTTGTACGTGTAATCATACTGGATACACCAAACTTTTCCATTTCAGCAGCCGAGAATGCTTGTGCATGTTCAAAAACGTCATTACGAATATCACGCGTAATATTTGTCGATATTTTTGAGCAGCAATAGCCAAGTAGCACAACCCCACTTACACCAATCACACTAATGAATGCCATCAACCCAAAACGACTATATAAATAAGTTGTGTCTTGTGTTTCAATACCATGATCAATCATATCTGAAATGATAGTTGGAATTCCAAGTTCAACAAGGGCAAAACCAAATACGCTTATAAAATCCAACAAGAACCATTTTTTATATTTCATTAAATATTTCCATATAAGCTTCATAAATTCCCCCTACAAAATAAAAGGGGTTCAATAGAACCCCGAATCAATTATTCACCTAATTTAGTTTTAACTGTTTCTAAAACTTCATCAGCAGTGTCTTTATTTAAGCATTCTTGAGCTAATCCTTGCATTTCTTCATAGCTTAAAGATTTAACAACCTTACGAGCCTTTAAGATTTGAGTAGCACTCATTGAGAATTCGTCAAGACCTAAACCTAAAAGAATAGGAACTGCATGTGGTTCACCAGCCATAGCCCCACACATTCCAACCCATTTACCATGTTCGTGAGCACCTTTGATTGTGTTAGCAACTAAACGTAATACACTTGGGTTGTATGGTTGATACAAGTATGAAACGTGTTCAGACATACGGTCAGCAGCCATAGAGTATTGGATCAAGTCATTTGTACCAATTGAGAAGAAGTCTGCATATTTAGCAAATTGATCAGCAAGAACTGCAGCAGCAGGAATTTCAACCATCATACCTACTTCAATGCTGTCACTAACTGCAACACCTTCAGCAACTAATTCAGCCTTAACTTCTTCAAAAATTGCCTTCGCATCACAGAATTCTTTAACTGTAGCAATCATTGGGAACATGATGCAAAGTCTTCCATACACGGATGCACGGCATAATGCACGTAATTGAGTTTTGAAGATATCTGTTTCTTTTAAGCAAAGACGGATTGCACGGTATCCTAAGAATGGGTTCATTTCTTGAGGGAACTCATAGTAAGATAAGTGTTTATCTCCACCAATGTCTAATGTACGTACAACAACTTTTTTACCTTGCATACCTTCTAATACTTGTTTGTATGCTTCAAATTGTTCGTCTTCTGTTGGGAAGTGATCTGAATCCATGTATAAGAATTCTGTACGGAACAATCCGACACCTTCACCACCATTAGTCAATACACCTTCAACATCTTTGAATCCACCGATGTTACCAGCAAGTTCAACTTCGTGTCCATCTTTAGTTACTGATTTTTCGTTTTTCAATACTTTTAATTCTTCTTTTTCTTTTAAGAATGCTTCAGCCTTAGCTTCATATTTAGCAATTGTTGCTTCATCAGGATTGATTTCAACAACACCATCTAATGCATCTAATGCTAAAGTATCACCAGTTTTACATGCATCACATACACCTGGGCATCCTACAACTGCAGGGATTTCCAATGAGTTAGCCATGATAGCTGAGTGAGATGTTTTACCACCGATTTCAGTAGCGAAACCTTTAACAAATTCATTTAACTGAGCTGTATCACTTGGAGTCAAGTCGTGAGCAACGATGATTGAATCTTCTGCAATGCTTGTTAAATCAGGAATTGTTAATCCTAATAAGTTACATTTTAAACGGAAAGTAACGTCTTTGATGTCAGCTGCTCTTTCACGGAAATAATCATTATCCATGCTTTCGAACATTTCAACCATTTGGTTAGCTACTTGCTCAGTTGCATATTCAGCATTTACACAATCATTTTCGATCATAGCTTTAATTTGAGCAGCTAATTCAGGGTCACCAGCCATCATCAAGTGGGCATCGAATACAGCTAATTCGTCTTCGCTTAAACGCTTAGCTGCTCTTTCTTTTACTCCTTCGATATCCTTTTTAGTTTTTTCTAGAGCATCTTCGAATTTTTTAACTTCTTCTTCAGCTACTCCTGCTTTTTTTTCAATAACAACTTTTGGTGTTTCCAATTTGTAAACTTTAGCTACAGATACACCAGCACTTGCTGCTATCCCTTTTAACATGATAAATTCCTCCTAAAACAAGCGAAAAACGCTTTCATTTACGACTTAAATTTTATCACTTTTTTTTCAAAGATACAAGAAAAGCAGACATTTGCATGCCTGCTAATTTAGCCCCTCAAATTGAAGCTTATAATATTTCGCATAAGTACCATTTAATTTCATCAATTCATCATGCGTTCCACGTTCATGCATACCTGTCGCATCAATTACGACAATCTCATCTGCATTACGAATCGTAGATAAACGATGGGCAATCGTAATACAAGTACGATTCTTGCTTAAATCTTCTAAACTTTTTTGAATGATTCTCTCACTCTCATTATCCAAAGCACTTGTTGCTTCATCTAAAATCAAGATTTTAGGATTTTTTAAGAATACACGTGCAATCGAGATACGTTGTTTTTGTCCACCCGATAAACGCGTTCCTCTTTCCCCACAGAACGTATTATATCCTTCTGGTAAAGACATAATAAAATCATGGATATTCGCTTTTTTAGCCGCTTCCACAATATCTGCATGACTTGCACCAGGTCTTCCATAAGCGATATTTTGTTCAATTGTTCCGGTAAACAAATATACATCTTGTTGTACTAAACCAATGTTTGAACGAAGAGATTTTAAAGTTACATCTTTAATATTTTGACCATCAATACAAATAGAACCGTTTGTAACATCATAAAAGCGAGACAATAACGAACAAAGTGTAGTCTTACCAGAACCACTTGGTCCCACTAAGGCAATCTTTTCACCGGCCTTGATATGTAAATTTACATCATCAATAACCTTTTCATTCTCGTTATATTGGAAAGACACATGATCATAATCAATATTTCCAGAAACATTTTCTAAATCCTTGGCATTTTTAGAATCTTGAATTTCAGGAACTTCATTCATAACCTCTTCAAAACGTCTAAATCCAGAGAATCCTTTTTGGAACATCTCCGTAAATTCAACCAACACTTCAATTGGAGAAACAAAGACATTGATATATAAGGCAAACGTAGCTAACACAATTGGATTTAAATCGCCATTAGCGATAAACAGCCCACCAAATACAATGATTGTGACATATAAAAGTCCTTGGAAGAAATTATTTCCACCTTGAAAAGTACCCATAACACGATAATTGTCTTTTTTAGATTCCAAAAATTCCATGTTTGAATGATTGAATTTATCAATTTCAATGTCTTCATTCGCAAAAGATTGTACAACACGAATACCACCCAAAGAATCTTGAAGACTTGCATTCACACTACCAATCTTCTTTCTGTTTTCCATAAAGGTTCTTCGCATCTTTTTATTTTGAGAATAACTAAACACCATCATCACAACTGTCACTGCCAAAAGAATCAATGCCAATGGCCAATAAATCGTAGCCAAAATAATGAAAGATCCGACAATTTTGAATAATGAAATAAATAAGTTTTCAGGACCATGATGTGCAAACTCACAAATATCAAATAAGTCTGAAACAACACGAGACATCATTACCCCTGTATTGTGTTTATCATAATAGGAGAAAGATAAACGTTGATATTGATTGAATAAGTCTTGACGCATATCACTTTCCATGTTGGCTCCCATCACATGGCCTTGACAACTCACGTAATAACGACACAATGCACGTATCACATACATAACGAGCAAACCTATTCCTAATACGAAAACTCCTTTTAAAATTTCATTGGATGACTTCAAAAAAAATTGTCCTGTACAATAACTTAGAATCAAAGGAAAAGATAGATCAACAATACACATGATGAGTGCACAAAATAGATCCATAAAGAAAATCCCTTTATATGGTTTATAATATTGTAAAAATCGTTTAAATGTACTCATATATACCCTCCTGATTTCTGTATTATACACAAAATTTATTGAATTTTCCAAAGGAATGCTAAAATAAAATAAGAATGGAGAATGGATTATGATTAAAATTTTATTTTTTGATATTGATGGAACACTTTTAGAACTTGGCAAGAAGGAAATGCACCAAGAACTAGTTGATGCATTAAACTTAGTTAAGCAAAAAGGCATCAAAATCATTTTAGCGACGGGAAGGCCACCATTTGTCGTTCCTAAATTTCATGGCATCAAATTTGATGCAGTACTTTCTTTTAATGGCTCCTATTGTTTCACCAAAAATGAATTGATTTACAAGAATCCCATGGATAAAAAAGATATTGAAACATTCGTCGAAAACGCAAAAAGACTAAATAAAGCAGTTACTCTAGCTGGAACCAATAAGATGGGATGTAATTTTGATGATGAAATCTTAGAAGAATATTTCATAATTGCCAACCAACATGTTTATGTACTTGATGAATTTAATAGTTTTATGGAAGAAGAAATTTATCAAATGATGGTTGCCACTACAGAAGATCAAGATGAGTTGATTCTAGAAAACACAACTACATTAAAAGTGGCTCGCTGGTGGAATAGAGCTTGTGATATCATTCCTTGTAATGGTGGAAAAGATATTGGTATTCAAAAGATATTGGATTACTTCAATTTCAACAAAGAGGAAGCCATGGCCTTTGGCGATGGAGGAAATGATATTTCGATGTTGAAATATGTTGGTACCGGTGTTGCGATGGGTAATGCCAAAGACAATGTAAAAGCAATAGCTGACTACATTACAGATTCTGTACAAGAAGATGGAATAGTCAGTGCACTAAAACATTTTGAAATCCTATAGAAAAAGACAGCCCTTTTTTGCTGTCTTTTTACGTTTGTCCTATTCTTTCTCTTTTTTGCTCTCTTCAATCACTCTTGAAGCATAAGGTTCTGGCACTGGATCATATCGGTCCATTTCCATTGTATAAGTACCTAAACCAGTTGTCATACTTCTTAATTCAACACAATATCTAGACATATTTGCCATTGGAACTTGTACATCGATTTCTTGATCTGAATCAACTGGAGTCATACCCATGATTGAACCTCTACGTTTATTCAAATCACCAATTACAGCTCCTGTAAATTCATCTGGAACACGAATCTTAACATTCATGATTGGTTCTAATAAAATTGGACGAACTTTTGTCATCGCATCTTTATAAGCTAAGTGTGCCGCCATCTTAAATGCCATTTCACTTGAGTCAACATCATGATATTTACCATCTAACAATGTTGTCTTCACATTTACCATCTTATATCCTGCTAAAGGACCTTTTTGGCAGCATTCACGAAGTCCAGTTTCTACAGCTGGGAAATATTGTTTCGGAACAGCTCCACCAAATACTTTTTCTGCAAATACCATTTCTTCTTCATCTGGATTTGGACTAAATTCTACAAATACATGTCCAAATTGACCATGTCCACCAGATTGTTTTTTATGACGACCTTCACCAACAGCTGTCTTTGTGATTGTTTCACGATATGTAATTTTTGGATCACTTAAAACAACTTCAGCTTTAAATTTAGAATTTAATTTATTTACAATAACATCTAGGTGTTGATCACCCACACCATAAATCACTGTTTCTTTTGTTTCTGGATTGTTTACAACTTTAAATGTTGGATCTTCTTCCTGTAAACGAGCAAGTCCATTTGATAAACGATCCTCGTCATTTTTAGTCTTAGGCACAACAGCTTGTCCATACATCGGTGTATCGAATGTGATTGGATCTGCCATCAACAATTTGCCTTTATCACACAATGTATCGTTTGTTCTAGTATTTTGTAATTTCACTAAAGCTCCAATATCTCCAGTAAACAATTTACCAGCCGCTGTCTGGTGTTTACCTTTAACGATATAGATTTGACTGATTTTTTCAGGTTTACCATTATTGGCATTCACAACTGTACTATCAGCTGCAAGTACACCACTCAATACTTTTACATAACTGATTCTTCCAACAAATGGGTCCATAATCGTTTTAAATACTTGTGCTGTTAAAACTTCTGTTTCACTTGTCAACAATTCAACTTTAACACCATTTGGAGTTGTAGCTGTGTACATACCTCTTTCTGAGTATGTTGGGAAATAATCTACGATTAAATCCATCAAACGTTGGATACCAATTGAATTGACTGCACTACCAGAATATACTGGACAAATTTCTCCATTACGTACACCAATACGCACACCACGTTTTAATTCAGCATCACTAAATTCTTCACCAGAGAAGAATTTTTCCATTAATTCATCATCACCCATCGCTACCGCTTCGGCAATCTGATCTTTATAAAGAGCCACTTCTTCTTGCATAGATTCAGGCACTGGGCATGCTTTATCAGCTAATTCCGGACTATAATACCAGGCTTTATTCTTAATGATATTTACAGAACCAACGATTTTTCCATCTTCAACGATAGGCACTTCAAACGGAATAACACTCTTACCAAATTCTTCACGCAATGCTTGATAACTTGCATCAAAACTTGTGTGTTCTTCATCTAACTTATTGATAAAGAAAATTGTAGGCTTCTTTTCAGCTATAGCTTGTTTATAAGCCAATTTAGTTCCTGATTGTAAAGGATCTTTGGCATTAACTACGATTAAACTTGAATCACCTACCGCAAAACCACCTTGTTTTTCACCAACAAAGTCTAAATAACCTGGTGTGTCAATGAAATTAATTTTACTATCTTCCCATTCAATTGGAACAATTGTTGTATAAACAGATATTCCACGACGAATTTCTTCAGCATCGAAATCGATCATTGAACTTCCTTCTGTTGTTTTACCAAAACGATCTGTTGCCTTTGTATAATATAACATAGCTTCTAGAACACTTGTTTTTCCAGCTCCACTATGTCCGATCACGCTTACGTTACGTACTTCAAAACTCTGATAATCTCTCATACGCTTAACCTCATCTTAAGATTGGCTCTAATTGAGCTCTACAATGTTCACGAACATAATCTAATGCAACGCGACCTTGCTTATCTGTCATATCTTTATCAGCACCATATGCCAATAATTTTTCTACTAAACTTGGATATCCTCCATAAGCTGCACGCATCAATGCAGTTACACCATTATTATCAAATAAGTTTACGTCTGCATTTCTTTCAAGTAATAAGTGAATTGTGTCACGCTTAAACGCAATACAAGCTTCCATTAAAGCACTACGACCTACTTCATCTTGATCATTGATTTTTGCCCCAGCATCTAATAATACTTCAACACAACGATCTTGTCCTAATAAGCAAGCACGCATTAAAGCTGTACGTCCTCTGTCATCTTTGGCATTTACATCTGCACCTGCGTCAATCAAAGCCTTTAAGATTGTTTTATTGCCTTTTTTTGCAGCTGTCATTAAAGCTGTTTTCCCTTTATTATCTGAAATATTCACATCAGCCCCATTATCAAGTAAAACCTGCACAACATCTTTACGGTCACGCTTACTTGCACGCATCAATGCAGTACGGCCATCACCATTTTGATAGTTTACATCCGCTCCTGCTTTGATTTGAGAACAAACCATTGGGAAATCTCCATTTGCACATGCATCCCAAAATACCTTATTAAAATTCTGATCCATTTCAACCATCCTCCTCATCATTATTGCTCTTGAAATCACAGAAAAACTGGAATGATAGTTCACCCCAGTTTACATATGTACAAAGAAAAGATTGAAATTTTTGTTTACTTTTACGCCTTGAACTTGATTCATCTCAATCACTCCTTTGTTTAACTGATTCCATTCTAACAAAGAAAATATTTAGTGCAAATCAAGTACCAACTTGGACAAAAAACCTACCAATTATGCCTTTTCACAAAATAATTCGATAGATTCATGAAGCGGGCCTTCAATAAAAGCCACTCGAATTGGAAATACAGGTTCTGTTTTCATATCTACATTTTTAGGGTCCACACTCACTTTATAGCCAGCATTACGAACTCTTTCGACAATTTCATCCACATCATCCGTGCTAAGCGCAAAATGACGAATACATCCTTCACCGACTGATTTTGTGCCATCCAAAAATATCTCAATACAACTATTAAAACAATCCAAATGAATGCCTGTATCCCACTGATGTTAGCATATAAATAGGACTAGTCAAAAAGAGAAAATTTACGCCAGTGGTA